>Ga0228711_1006311_pt1 | contig 17677 bp, 11 predicted proteins | sample MedpolnodulmetaG_2_FD_177996 | JGI IMG/M metagenome (GOLD analysis project Ga0228711, IMG submission 177996) | Root nodule microbial communities from Medicago polymorpha collected in Santa Monica, California, United States - brown nodules | ecosystem: Host-associated > Plants > Roots > Nodule...
CTCCTGTTTTTTCACATGGACAATTGTACGTCGCAATATCGAGGGTTACTTCAAGGGATGGTTTAAAGATACTGATCAATGATGAAGACGGTCAAGATACTGATGTGACATCTAATGTGGTCTACAAAGAAGTTTTCCGCAACGTGTAGCACTTTGTTTTGTAGTATTGTTTTTATATCATATCGGTACTTTTTCTATTTCGACAGACGTTGGATTTTCTTTTCGTCAATAAATTATGCCATCAAATTTATATGTCATGTTACCGTAACAGGGTTGATGTCATCGAAATTGTTTAATATTGTACATTAAAAATGTTTGCGGCAATTAATTTTATGAACTGAATCATACTATTTTTTCAATTCAAGTAAAGTTTTTACTTTCTTATTTCCGCTGTATTTGTTCTCTTATATGACCCGGGCGTTAGCACGGATCAATGGTCTAGTTAAACTTAAAGGACCCACGGAGGTATTTGACCTAAAATAAAAATAAAAAAAACTTAAAAAAATATTGACTAATTACTTAAATTTAGCACAACGACGAAATTCTGACCAAGTTTCTTGTATGATTCCTACCATTTCAAACTACGAAATGCAAATACAAAATTGAGGAAAGTGAGTATCATGCAGCATTGAGTTTTCAACTTGCGGGGATAGCTCAGTTGGGAGAGCGTCAGACTGAAGATCTGAAGGTCGCGTGTTCGATCCACGCTCACCGCATTTTGATTTTTTCTTCTTTTTCGCCGATCTTACTGATTGCCTTTTACACTTCCTCTTTTAAATTTAAGTCTGTGTTTGGTTTAAAATTTGAAATTAGGAATGATGTAGTTTTTGTATGTGTTCCATTCCCTCGTGATAGAAATTAGGAATGATTACTAATTCAAATAACACTTCTGTTTGTGTCCATGCCTCGTAGTGTCAGAATCACAAACTCATTATTTATGACTCATGCTTCATTTTATCATTCTTTTAGTAATTTTGCATGTAAAACTACTAAGTGGTGTTATCTTTGTGCAATTGATTTCTGAGTTTGTGTTACCCTTTTGATTAGTATTTTGCATTTGACCTTTTGACAAACAAAATATATTGGCAACAGGCAGGAGAATTAGGAAAATTTGAAGTGTCTTCAATGAATATATGGTTTTCATCTGTGTTCTTTTCCAACATGATGGAAATTAGGAATGGTTACTATTTTCTAGTTACAAATATATGTGCTTAAGTTCTATGGTGAACCATGCGTTTTGCGGTGATCCACCGTGGATCGGTAGTTGAAATTCTGTCTAAAATCTAAATCGTCAACAACGACTGATATCAGCCTTATGATCCTCCTAGTTAGTTGTATTGTCTGAGACCATAACATGATTGATCTCGGTTTGACAACAAGAGAAGACATACATGCATACCTCAAAAATCAACTCATTTATCAGTCATAAGGATGAATAGGACCATCACTTTCTACTTCTGCAGTACGGCATATGTCTCCTTTGATGTTTTGTGCAGCTTAAATGTTGATCCACGGTGATCAAACTTGTTTGTTATCTTCAAGTTTAACTTAACAAAATTTGAACAGGGCTATCTAAATAACAGTCTCTATTTTTGCTTTTCAGCATGCTTTATATTTACATGTACGGATTTAAGGTAGTTGCTATTCGTTCATTTTAACTTCTGGTAATTATTATTTTCGAATGACATGAGTTCTGGTAATATAACTTGTACAATTACTAAAAAGGTCTTATTTGGCATATTTCATTCTGCAAATAATGTAAAACTAGTGTCTCATACTTGATTTTATCATTCATTTAGTACTTTCTTTTAGTAATTTAGCATGCACAATTACTCAAATATAGTGAAACATAATACCCTGATCAGTTCAAATTTGTTATGATTTTGGCAACAGGCAGGGGAAGAACGCTTTCAATTGATATCAAATAGAACAATCAACTTTGGTATGAGATACTACACGTATGCGATGCTTAGGCAAATATACTTTGCTCATGAGTCTACTGAGGTAATGCCGTGGTATATACATTATTTGCAATATTGTTCTAGTACTATGGAATAATATATATATGCATTGATAATAAATTCTCAGCTGTGAAAGAATCAAGAGAGAAACAAGCTGGACTGTATCGAAGAGAACATGTAGAAGTTGGACTGTAAAAATATATAAAACTAAACTGCAGTAGTATTAGTACAGTGACGAAACTGTGACCAAGTTTCTCATATGCTTGATACTTCCTATCAATTCAAACTTGAAAATGCAAAATTAATCACATTTCCATAAATGCCATTGGTAAGGATCAACGATTAACCATCTTGCAAGGATAACTCAGTTGGGAGAATGTCAGATTGAAGATCTGAAATTTGCATGTTCGATCCACGCTCACCACATTTTTCCTTTTTTCTTTTTTATTACTATTTATATCAGAATCACAAACTCGTTGTTCCTTTCAGTCAGTTAGTATGATTTGTGCTTGACTGCATTCTTTTAGTAATGTTGCATTCAAAACTACTCAAATAAGGTGAAACCTAAGTGGTGTTGAATGTTAATCTTTGTGCAAATGATTTCTTAGTTTGTCCTACCCTTCATTAGTATTTGTACTTGACCTTTCACAAACAAAGCTGTTGAAAAACAAAACATACGGATTACTTCAACTTTGTTATGATTTTGGTGACATGCAGGAGAAGAACTTTTTTCAATTGAGATTGATGAGAACAATCAAGTCTGGTACGAAATTCTTTGCTCATGAATCTGCCAAGGTAATACTGAAACACATTAATTCTTCTAAATCCTGATATAAATATTTTACATAATTTGCTATATTATTCTAGTACTATGGAATAATAATTATATGGACTGACAGTAAAAGAGAACATTTTGAAGATGTCATTCTGATTTACATAACCTTCCATCCTTAAGCTACATACTTTCTACATTCTGCATTTCTTTAGGGAGAGACTTTTCTTCATGATATAGACCGGATGTGGATCTTAAGGCAGGATGGACAACATGAGAGAATGAGCTGGAGAGAATCCAAATCCATATAGACCCTCTTATCTGTTGGAATGACAAAGCATATATCAGTATTTGGTAGAGGATTCATAAAATATTCAATGGGAAAAACAAGTATTCTCTATCCTTAGATTGAACCAACTAACTATTCTTGCATCTCAAAAGGTTTAACTAAAGAAAAATGTTATTTTGACAGAGAATCCGTATGCATCGTTTATCCTTTATTATACAGTTAAAGCAGTTCAAATCCATGGATAATTTCGTAGAGTAGGTAGTGTATAAAAATCAATAGCATGCATTTTTGAAACAACATTTTTTTGACACAATACTATTCATTTCTTCATAACATGGTCAATACAGTTCAAATATATGTTTCATTAAATTTAGTAGATGCTTAATAACAAGGTGAGATAGCTCATTAACTATCTATTAAAGATAAGTGACCATGTATTTGAACTAAATTATACAATATGATATCTTTTAACCATATGCTGAATGTAATTAACCATGTATTTGAACTACGTTAACCAAGACAGATAAAAGGATGGGAAGAGAGATGAAAGTTTACCTTTCAAACTGATTTGCTAGACCTGTTATGTCCTCTAACATCTCTGCCAAGGGGCATGACACCACAAAGACTCCTCAATGCAAGGATTAAAGTCAGCGGCAGCGATGCTATGATCATCCAAATCATACATACGAACATCAAAAGTATCCTTAAAGTAGATGCAATTCTCTTGATATCCAATTAATTCTTTAGCTGAAACAGAGAAGTTACAACTAGGACTCAAAATAAAGGCTCTATCTTTCAAATTTTTCACATCAACCCATTTTCCCCATTCTTCATCCAACTTATAAACTTTGAAACACTCCACAACCGGGTATCGACCGTGGTGTCTTCCAACATAGTTCCTTCTCACGTTTTCACCTTTGTAGTATCTATCAACAACATAAAGATTCCCACAAGATTCCACCAAATGTTTCTTGTTTCCAAAACCACACAAAGGAGGTGAAAATTGTATCAACTTCAAAGAAGAAATATCAATCCATGAAATAGTTCCCCATTTATCAGTAACATAAAACTGACCCTTGAACACAATGACATCGTCATAGTAGAAATTGTTTTCATCCACAAGTTTCCACTCCTCATCACCATGTTTTATGACTCCTAATTTACCTTGTTGAAAGATACAACAAGAAACACAATCTTGGACACTACTCCAAGGAGAGTTAGGATAGAACGCAACTTTGTTCACATGACTTGAAAAACGTGTAATCTTTTCAATTTTATATGATTTGCATAGCTCAATGACCCTATAATCCAACAAGTTCCATAGCATGGGAGAAGTGTTGTTACTGCTAAGAGGGTATGATAACTTTCTGTCGGCGATAGGACTCAACAAATTCAAAGGTTGATTCTTTGATTCTTCTACCTTAATCAACCAACCTTTGGAAGCAGAAGAAGGTGCTAAAGGTGCTAAACTGGAGTTGGAACTTGCATCAGTTGGTTCAATAAGATAAATGGTTGATTGGTTGAGGTGGTTGTTTACGGAGATGTTGATGGGGTGAGGTATTTGCAAAGGAAAAGAAGGAGAATTTGGATGAGATGGAGGAATGGAAGAACGAAATGATTCGCATACACTGCGAAATCTGAGAACATCTATGTGTTTATCAAGATATTTTCCTATCTTAGGCCATAGTTCTACAGGAAGTTGAGACCAATCTACTATCTCATCCATGGATGAAGAGGAATCAGATTTCAAAGATTTGTTGACTTTGCTGAAGAGTGATATCATGTTATATTGATGTATTTGCTTTGGATGTTTTTGCTCTCTAATCTCTATATATATAGACCTTTTTATTGGAAGGATTGTTGGAAAAAGTTAAAGGGAAATTGCATGTAGAATGAAGGATGACTAGAATCGTTTAGAGATCTTGTTGGTTAAGTTTCCATACTTAGGTTCTTTTTGAGAAGGAAACCAGGGAACTTTTTTTAGGAACAGTTGACTTGAAAAGTCATCTAAGTAGTGATACAACAGTCTTCTGAATAATAAATTATAGAATCATCAATTTAACCTCCTAAGTATCTATCACTCTCCTATTTAGGCTCTAAAATATAGTATAAATAAATTCAATAATTAATTCTTAAACTATATGAAATTTGTCAAGTTTTTTCTTTTTGAAACGACAAATATTAATATTGTTAGTATTATGCTGGGAGTGGAGATTGTACTCTTGAGCTCAATCTTCTTGTTAAGCTAATCGCTTAATTATATGAAATCTGAAAATTAATCACTACTATTACATATTGAAATCCGTCAAATTAATCACTACTATTATTAAAAAATCAAACAATTTCTTGGAGGAGGAAGAAGTCTCTTTATAGTGGTATATGAATATATACATTGAATTATGATCCATGTGTGCTATTGTGTAAAAGATGCTCTCTTTAGTTACTAAATTCTCAAGTGTCGAATGTAGATTTTGGAGCATAGATCCTAGTTTAGAGCCACTTGATTCATATTTCAAAGATACATAATTGTGTTCTTTTTGCACAATGTCAAATGAAAATGTGCAATAATCTTCCGGTTCATTTTTTTATCCTTGTGTATTTTTCGTTAAAATATTTTGTAGGGGCATCATCTCATGATTCGCCCAAGACATCCAAAGTCAAAGGATCGGCTTTGCACACGAGTTTCACCCAATAAAACAGTCAATAAAAAGAATTTGAAAAAAATAGTGTCCATAACACTTAGACAAATTTGAGTAGCCTTTCAATAAAGAGGCCAAACATAAAATCACAGGTCTTTGAACTTGAAAGCCATGGCATGAGAATGTAATTTGGTGTAAACTCCTCGTAGAGATATGTCCCAACGTTGGAAAATCTCTTGAGAATCGCATATACATCCTTAGATTTTTAAGTGTTTTTGTGTCATGATGCTCTTCCATCCCTTCCACTCTTTTCCTTGTTTTGCTTTGCTAATACCTCTCCCCATCTACCAGACTACTACCACCTAAACACTCACCCTAACCGAGCTACCATTTATCTTTTTTAAAGGAGAGCTCACATTTATCTTATCTTATTGAACCAATTGGTGGAAGCTCAAACTCCAAATTAGAGCCTATTACGCCTTCGTCTTCATCCAAAGGGTGGTTGATTCTAGTAAAAGAAGCAAAGTACTGTCGAGTCTCAACAATAACCACAAATTCTTGTGCCCTATTTGCGATACTATGATGCTATGGAACTTGTTGGACTATCATATCATTGAGCTATGCAAATCATACGCCTTTCTAAATCCTGCAAGTTTAGCCAAGGCCGAGAACAAAGTTGTGTTCTTTTCTAACATTGCTTGGATTAATTAGCGTTGAGAATTGCACGGATTATTGTGTCTTTCAAGAGGGAATATTAGGATTCAATAATAATAAAACATGAAAATGAGAAATGGACGCTTGTGGATTACAAAAATTTATACAGTGATAACGTTATAGTGTTCAAAGGCCAGTTTTAAGTTACTGATTAGTGATAAACATTTTTATTGATAAGGTCACAAGCAAATGTTTTCTTCACAAAGGAAATATATTTGTAGAAGAAATTCTCCTTGACGGGATACCTTAACAAAGGAACATCTACACTTGCACGACCAATATTCATCACGATCTCCTCTAGATACCCACCGCGTTGCAATATCCATCCAACTAGACACGCTTTCCCATACTTACATCGTACAAAGCCATCACTCTTATATCCATCTTACGGGGCAGCTGTTCTGGACCAGGCATGAACCTGTGCCCGACTAGAAGAGTAGGGCTTAAATGTGCCTTTAGTCCAAAAGCAACCCTCTCCGAATAGAGGCTCATTCTGCAAAGGCTTATGATTATCCATTATCCATAACACTTTCGACGTTTCATGTCTGACAACGTTCGGCGATGACAATCCCGCCGTTCGCAACAACTTCATAACAACTACCTCCAATAGTCAATATCGATACATGTATAAAAAAAGGGACCTTAAGACCATCTCTCAAGTACAAAATTTTTATCCAAAAACCTCTCTCTATTTGCTCTCTTACTAACTCGAGCGTCAGAGTGTTTGCAGGTATCCCAACTCGCATCGTAACCGTTGCTATTCACCAAACACCATATTTGTGATCATGACAAATTAGTTTCTTTCATTTTTTTTTCTTCTTCAATAAAAAGAGGAGATAAATTCATAAAATTGTAGCGCATTAATGATAGAAAGTATCACAAATTATTTAATAGTGGGTGTATCACAATTTTGCACCGTGAAATTATATAGGTCGGATGTGTTTATCCTCGTGAAATTTGCAAATGTAAATACTTTGATTTTGAATGACTTTGAACAACTTAGTCCTTTTGATAACCGGTAATGGAGTGATTTTTTAGTAAGCAGTATAATTGACAGAGTAATGTAACAATAATAATATATACAGTTTTTTTGATAGAATGATAAAAGAGAAAAGGAAAAAAAGAACCCTAAAAATAGGGTTCAGTCTCGGGTATCAAGTCTCAACACTGACTTCAACTCTAATGGAAGAGCCTGACAAATAGTCACACCTAATCTTAATGAGCGCCCGAGCTTAGTCAAGAAATCTTCGTGCACAATGGTTGCCCTCTCAAAACACATGTTGGAAAGAAATGTTAGGAAAATACTCCTTTAACCCAAATTCGCTCAAGGTGATTTAAAATAGAGTCTTTGTATACTATTTACAAATTTCATGAGATAAATGTTGGACCCTTAGAATTTAAGTGGAATAATAATTAGAGTTTGTGTTATTTGAACAACTATTTAGTTGACAATTATAGGACAATTATAGATTTACAAATAAAAAGTAAATATTAATATGAAAACTAAAACAACAGAGATAAAATAAAAATATAATGTGAGTAAGACAAAAAATTGTTATTAAAAAATGGTTGTACAAATATTATTTCTCTAGTAATTATATGCATCGACAACAAAGAGAATATGTAGAAGTTGTCAACCTGAATCGGTTGTGGTTGCGAGAGCGGGAAAGATGGTGTTTGTTGTTGCGAGAGCCTGATCAGGTGGGGTGAGTTGCTCCTGTGCTGGGAAAAAGGGTCTAGTAACCACGAGTTGTGGCAATGCCACGACTAAGACAAAGCAGATCATAAAATATTTCATCTTTCTTGTTGTTATACTTAATGGAATTGTTATGAGATGGAGGAAATGAGGATCTCCTTATTTATAGCTTATTTATACAGACTCATTAGTGGATAATCAACTCCCCCACTTCAACTAACTCTCGGACTTACAATTATGGTTGGCCCCCGTATATTTGTCTTTTTACTTTTAAATCCATTAACTTAGTGGATAATCAAATCCACATAATAAATATTTTTAATCTAGGTCAACAAAACCATTAACGTATTTGAAATGTATTATACATGATATTCATTAACCAGACATATAGAGATAGGAAGAGAAATCCAATTGTACCTATGAAACTCAATAGCTAGAGATGTTATGTCATCTAACATCTCATCCAAGGTGAACGAGACCACAAAGTCTTGTCAATGCAAGGATTAAAATTAACCATAGTGATTCTATGATCATCCAAATTATACATACGAACATCGTAAGTATCCCAAAAGTAGATGCAGTTCTCTTGATATCCAATTAAGTCTTTAGTTGAAACAGAGAAGTTACAACTGTTGCTCAAAATGAAAGCTCTATCTCTCAAGTTTTTCACATCAACCCATTTTCCCCATTCTTCATCCAACTTATAAACTTTGAAACATTCCATATAAGTGTCTCGATCGTAGCGTCTTCCAACATAGTTCCTTCCCATCTCTTCACTACTTTCATAGTATCTGTCAACGACATAAAGACTTCCACATGACTCCACCAAATGCTTCTTGTTTCCAAAACCGCACAAAGGAGGTGAAAATTGTATCAATCTCAAAGAAGAGACATCAACCCATGAAATAGTTCCCCACTTATCAGTAACATAAAACTGACCCTTGAACACAATAACATCATCATAGTAGAAATTCTTGTCATCCACAAGTGTCCATTTTTCATCACCATGTTTTATGGATCCTAATTTACCCTCTTGAAAGATACAACAAGCTACACAATCCTCAACACTAGTCCAAGGAGAGTTAGGATAGAACGCAACTTTGATCGCAGAACTAGAGAAACGTGTAGTTTTTTCAATTTTATATGATTTGCATAGCTCAATGACCCTATAATCCAACAAGTTCCATACCATGGTAGAAGTGTTGTTACTGCTAAGAGGGTATGATAATTTTCGGTCAGAGATAGGACTCAACAAACTCAAAGGTTGATTCTTTGTTTCTTCTACCTTAATCAACCAACCTTTGGAAGAAGAAGGTGCTAAAGGTTCTAAATTGGAGTTGGAACTTGCATCAGTTGGTTCAACAATATAAACGGTTGATTGGTTTACGTAGTTGTTTAGGGAGTCGTAGACGGGGTGAGGTATTTTCAAAGGAAAAGAAGGAGAATTTGGATGAGATGGAGGAATGGAAGAACGAAATGATTCGCATACACTGCGAAATCTGAGAACATCTATGTGTTTATCAAGATATTTTCCTATCTTAGGCCATAGTTCTATAGGAAGTTGAGACCAATCTACTATCTCATCCATGGATGAAGAGGAATCAGATTTCAAAGATTTGTTGACTTTGCTGAAGAGTGATATCATGTTATATTGATGTATTTGCTTTTGATGTTTGGTCTCTAATTTCTATATAGACCTTTATATTGGAAGGATTGTTGGAAAAAGTTCTGGGGCAAAGAGTGTAGAAAATACCTGTGAATTTACAAGTTATAATGGAAATTGCAAGGAGAGTGAAGGAAGACTAGAACAGTTTAGAGATCTTGCTGGTCAAGTTTCCATCCTTATGTTGTTTCTGGGAAGGATACTAGGAAATTTTTTCTAGGAACAGTTGACTTGAAAAGTCATATAAGTGGTAATATAATAGTCTTCTCTGAATAATAAATTATAGATTAAACCATCAATTTAATCTCCCAAGTATCAATCAGTCTCCTATTTAGTCTCTACAATATATATAAATATAAATAATAATTAATCCTTAAACTATATGAAATTTGTCAAGTTTTTTTTAAACATCAAATATTAATAGTTATTTGTTAGTATTATGGGAGTGGAGATCGAACCCTCAAGCCTCAACTTTCTTGTTATGCCAATCCCTAAACAATATGAAGTCCGTCAATTAGTCATTGCTGGAAATAAATTGACAAGAATTTCTTGGGCACTAGGGAGACAAATCTCATATAATCTAGTAATATTAAAAATAAAAGCTCATTTGGTTGGTTTGATGGTGTTAGTTTGAGACTTTGGAGTATATTTATCCTCAAAGTTTTTCGTTTGATTTTTTTCCGGTGTCAATTTGAATGGATTAATTTATCTTGTTAAAAAAACGTAATAATATAAAACTTACAATTTTGATCTAGTTTAAGAATTTGGTATTATTTTTAGGGAATTGTTAATGAGTGCACTCTTTAAAGACTTTAGATAATAAGTTTTTATGGAAACTTGTGCATTCAATGCATTGGAAATTGAAACATTATACTTTTTCAATGAATAATTTTTTAATTTAGAATTTTTAAAGACTGTCCTTAAAACGTTCGTTAACAAAACCCTTATTTTTATATAGTTTAAAGTTAAATAAGAGAAAGAATGTAAAATACTTGAGGGATAACCAATAAATTAATACAGCTTTATGTTTGGAACTATGCCAATTTTTATTGAAGAGTTTCTGAATATATTTATTTATTTATTTCGGGTATTATGAGATAATTGTTGCAACTTATTAATTATCTGGGTTTATTTATTTTGTTTGTTTCCATGTTTCTATTTTTTTTTTAGGGAATTTTTTTTTTAAAATTTACTATCAAAAATGAATTTATACCTTAAATAATTTAAAAATCAACAAAATACAATATACTCTACTGAAAAACAAGTATATATTTTTCAACCCGTAATTTATAACCGGAATCTAGCAAAAGCCTTTAATTTATACATAACTATTTACGAAAATTTACTTTGAAAAAGTATTGTAAATATTTAAAAATACCAAAATACATTATACTCTTCACAGCAGTAATTTATTTATAACTGTATTAACAGCAAAAACTACCTTTAATTTAAACTTATATAACAAAAATTTAAACTAATATTGCAGAGCCCTCAATAAAGAGGACTCTTCCAAAAACTAGCGTATGCCGCTAATTGTGACGTTCACACGGTATTCTTTAGTAAAAGGCGAAAGAATAGTTCGCTATGTGATCATCACACGGCTCCGTGCTTAATTGAGGTAGAAGTGCTTTCATTTTATATGCAAGCAGCTTGGTTGAGTTTATGCATTAGCCGATGTGGGACTTTTTAGCTAGACACCCACTCACTTTTCCCCTTTCTTTTCACAATGCAGAACTAGTCGCAATCTTCCCCTATTCACTCAACTCATCAACACAATCTTTTCTTCCACAGAAACAGTCCAGGATTTACATCTGTGCTTGGTTTGCTATATAGTATATTCCCCACGAAACACATTAAAATTCTCCTTCCTTCTCAAACAGCAGGTGCCTCCTTCTTCCTTGGCATCATATCTTTCATTCCCTTTCATTTCTATGAGTATTGTCTAATCATTTTTTTCCTATCTCCAACAGTACCACACACAGTACACTACCAAAAGTACTTAGCTAGTAAGCAATCAGGTAATCAATGTTCATCCCTTGTATCGATGTTGTGAAGGCATCAACTCGAGATTACACGATTCAGATGAATAAAAGGAGTAGGAAATGAACAAGAATAATATAGAATTTGGTTGTATCATTGTTCAAGATACATATATATTTTTAGGACACATTTTTCATCTTATGTCAATTGTATCTCCGTAGATAATTGAATTGGCCTTCTGTTCTTGAATATTATTTGTCCTTGCTTTTTTTTTTTCCATCATTACTGGATTTTGGCAGTGTCAATTACTCAATATCAGTTACAGCCCTCCAACAAAAGACGATATTCACTGTCGAGAATCTATCTTCAACCTATGTACAACTTGAACAATCAAATATTCTCTAGACTTTGTGGATTCATCCACCTTGGCTTGGAGGATGTAATTGGTCTCAAGGTGAATTTGATCAATTCACTGATATATGTTGTTATTCCAACAGTTAAGAGCTTCTGTATGAAAAACTCGGACCATATTTTTCATATGGTTCCCCATCATTTCAATCTAGAAAATTGTAAAAGTATTCTAATTCTCAGGAAAGCCATTACTAATTGCTTATGCATTGGCAATAAATTTGGTTACTGTTTTTGACCAATAAACAAACTTGGTTACTGTTTTTTTTCTTTCTTTTCTCTCATCTTGTCATTTTATTATATTACTCTTCCTCTTCTAATTATGTGTCTGGTTGAAAATTTAAAGTATCTTATTTAGGCGTCTTTGATGAATACATAGTTTTTATCTTTGCTCTTTTCCAGAATGATGGAAATTAGGAATAACTACTAAATATAAATATAGGTGTTAAATTATGACCCTTCTTCAGACCTCTGTGGATTCGTACCTGAAAAATTGTCTTAAACTTCAATGATTACCGACGTCAGTCCTTCATGTAGAAGTTTACTGTCCTCATAATTCTGATGCCATAGACGTTGACATGATTGTGTCAATTTGGCAAGAACAAAAGAAGAAAAATATATGTCTCAAAAATCAACTTTAATTTGTTTTCTCTTACTTTTGTCAAACCGGCGATGACTAGGTTATTGTCTTATTCATAAGAATGGATAAGACAATGGTTTTCTACTTCCACTGGTTGCATAAGTTTTGATGTTTTGTGCAGTTTGTAAGTGTTGGTCCACAGCGATCCACGGTAGAACTTGTCTATATTTCTATCAGAATCACAAACTTCTTGGTGATCTTCAAGTTTAACTTAAGAACTTTTTACTAGTGTTATCTACATAACAATCCCTATTCTGCTTTTGAAGAAAGTGCTTTAGGTCATATTTACTAGCAAGGGTTTAAGGAAGTTACTTTACATCCATTCCCAGAAATTCTTAACAGCAAATTGTTGAACTACATGACTTCTGGTATAACTTGTACAGTTACTAATAAGGTCACATCTAACAAGATTTATTTTGCAGTCATTCACCATACATACTTTTTTTGTGTGTATGATGGTTTTCTAAGATAGCAAAGAAAACTCCATCAGAATACTTACTTCTTAATAGCCATTAACCATTGTTTCTTTCTTCAATTAGTTTGTCTCATGCTTGATTTCATCATTCATTTAGGAATTTCTTTTAGTAACTAACCATGATATGGTGAAACAGAAGTGGTGTTGAATGTTGGTCTTTGTGGAAATGATTTCTGAGTTTGCATTACCCTTGATTAGTATCATGTATTCGACATTTTCACAAACAAAGGTATTGAAAAACAAAATACCACGACGAGTTCAAATTTATTATCATTTTGGTAACATGCAGAAGAAGGCTTTTCAATTGAAATTGATGACAACAATCAAACTTGGTATGAAATACTTTATTTTTCAAAGGCTGCCCAAATTTTATCATTCTGTTGGCTACTTATATGTGATGATGATTGGTCAAAAATATCTTCCTCATGAATCTGCCATGGTAATGCTGAAATACATTAATTCTTCAAAAGCCTAATGTAAATATATACAATGTTTGCAATATTGTTCAAGCACTAGGTATAATAATTATATGCATTGACAATAAATTCTCAGCTGAAAAAGTCAAGACAGAAACAAGCTGGACTGCATCAAGAGAATAAGTAGAAGATGCCATTCTGATGTACATAGCCTTCCATCCTCAAACTACACAATTAAAAATATCATAAATATGTTTCATTTTTGTTCAAAAGATCATTAATTAGTCCCGGTTTGGATAAACAACTTAATGAAGCGTTTATAGCATAAGCGCTTATCATACAAGTGCTTATACAAGCTATAAGCTGTTTCTATAAACTATCTTGAAGAGCTTATGAAAATAAGTTGAAAAGGGCTTATGGACATGTCATAAGCTGTTTCCATAAGCTTTCTCAAACAGTGTCACTAGTGTTTATGCTAGTAGATAAGCTCAAATAAACAAATTAAACAAGGACAAAGATCAATTAGCAAATCGAAGTCTCTACATCCTTCCTGCATTTCTTTAGGGAGAGGGTTTCTTCTTCATATAGACTCTCCTAACTGTTGGAATGACAAAGCACATTGTATTTGACCTTTTCACAAGTAAAAATATAAAAAAAACCATGCAAATGATTTCTGATTTTGTCTTAACATTGATTGGTATCTTGTATTTGACCTTTTCACAAGTAAAAATATGAATAACCATTGTGCCCTGATCAATTCGCTTAATTGTATACATTGATAACAAATTCTCAGCTGAAAAGGAATCGTGACAGAAACAAGCTGGACAGTAACAAAAAAACATATAGAAGATGTCATTCTGATGTACAAAGTCTTCCATCCTCAAACTACACAGTTTAATTTAACTCATTGTATACTAGCCGCGAAACAAAAATAACATAGCAAATAGTAGTCTCTATACATTCTGCACTTCTTTAGGGAGAGGCATTCTTCTTCATACAGGCTCTCTTAACTGTTGGAATGAATAAGCACATATCAGTATTGATAGAAGATTCAATAAAATATCCAATTACCAAAAGCAATTATTCTCTGTGCTTTTTTATTGAATCAACACACAATTCTTGCATCTAAAAGGGCATAAATAATGGGCTTTTGCCTTGTTTTGTACCAACAAAAAAAAAAAGGCATAAATAATGAAAAATATCATTTTGATACAAACTTTGACACAAACACCGTATGCAATGTTCATCCTTTATTACATGGTTAACACAATTCAAATACATGGTTAATTATGTTTAGTAGATGATTAATGAATATCATGTATGTGTGAGCGCAATGACTTTTTAACACAACACTATTCATTTCTTCATTATATGATTAACACAGTTAAAATATGATCAATTACATTCAATGGATGATCAAGGTATTGCAACTCACTGACCATCCATTGAACACAATTAACCAAATACTTAAACTGCATTACACATAATACCCAATAACCATCTACTGAACGTAATGCATCATATAGTTGAACTATGTTAACCATGTAATAAAATTCACATGTATTTATGGATAGTGACATGAGTTGTTTGTATATTGTCAATAAACTGTGTGTCAAAAACGCAACCGACAAAACCACATTGCCTAGACATATAAAAAGATGGGAAGAGAAATCCAAATGTACCTATAAAACAACATTGCTAGACCTGTTATGTCCTCTTAACATCTCATCCAACGTGAATGAGACCACAAAGTCTTGTCAATGCAAGGATCAAAATCAACAGTAGTGATTATATTATCATCCAAGTTGTACATACGAACATTAAAAGTATCCTTAAAGTAGATGCAATTCCCTTGATATCCAATTAATTCTTTAGCTGAAACTGAGAAATTACAACTTCTGCTTAAAACGAAGGCTCTATCTCTCAAATTTTTCACATCAACCCATTTCCCCCATTCTTCATCCAACATATAAACTTTGAAACACTCCACAACCGCGTCTCCATCGTGGTGTCTTCCAACATTGTTCCTTCTCATGTTTTCACCTTCATAGTATCTATCAACAACATAAAGATTCCCACAAGATTCCACCAAATGTTTCTTGTTTCCAAACCCACACAAAGGAGGCGAAAATTGTATCAACCTCAAAGAAGAAATATCAATCCATGAAATAGTTCCCCATTTATCAGTAACATAAAACTGACCCTTGAATACAATGACGTCATCATAGTAGAAATTGTTTTCATCCACAAGTTTCCATTTTGTGTCTCCATATTTCATGAATCCTAATTTACCTTCTTGAAAGATACAACAAGCTACACAATCCCCAACATTAATCCAAGGAGAGTTAGGATAGAAAACAACTTTGCTCACAAAACTTGGTGAGTATAGTGTCTTTTGAAATGTATATGACTTGCATAGCTCAGTGACCCTATAATTCAACAAGTTCCATATAATTGGAGAACTGTTGTTACTATCAAGAGGATATGATAATTTGCAGTCGGAGATAGGACTCAACAAACTCTTCAAAGGATTATTCTTTGATTCTTCCACCTTGATCAACCAACCTTTGGTATCAGAAGGTGCTAAAGGTGGTAAATTGAAGTTGGAACTTGCATTAGTTGGTTCAATAAGATAAATAGTTGATTGATGGAGGTAATTGTATAGGGAGACAGGGATGGTGCAAGGTATTTGTAAAGGAAAAGAAGGAGAATTTGGAAGAGATGGAGGAATGGAAGAATGAAATAATTCACATACACTGCGAAATCTGAGAATATCTATGTGATTATCAAGATACTTCCCTATCTTGGACCATAGCTCTTTGGGGAGATGAGACCAATCTACTTTCTCATCCATGGCTGAGAGTTCAAAGATTTGTGTTTTTTTTTTGGATGTCAAAAATACCTGTGAATTTACAAGAAGGTGACTGAAAAAATAAGTATAATAGAAATGAAAAAAACAGAGAAGGAAGAATAGAACCATTTTGATATGTTGGTTGGTGGAGTTTCCATCATAGGTTCTTTCTACCAAGGAAACTAGGAAACCTTTCTTAAAAACAGTTGACTTTAAAAGTCTTCAAAGTGGTAATAAAATTGTCTTCCTTTAACAATAAACCAGATTCAAACTTGAGCGTTGTTAAAAGGATTAATATTTTTTTTTCTATTAATGAATTAGAAAGTGGTATTTTAGGTGTTGGAAATGTTGAAATTTAAAAGAATATGCTAAGGGTGTGTTTGCAAGTTGGAATTTTAAAATATCAAATATATATCAAAATATAAACTTAGCCCCTCCAAAAACCAACTTGCAAACACAACCTAAAAGAAATACATGAAAACATATATTGGTGGTAAATCCTCGCTGCGATTGAATTATCAAACCCTCCTACATAGAAAACTGCAGAAAAAATGGTTGTGGTTGCAGTGTCAATGTATTTTGTGGACATGTTAAAAACTTTATGAAACAGGATGTAGTAATGATTTAAGAATTTTGAGATACTTATCATTCTTCAATGTAGTTTTTTAAATTGTTTTCTATTAGCATGTTTGGTTCAAAGGTTTGATTGCCAAACTCACGTTACAATGTCAATTTGAACGTGAAATTGAGACATGCATTTTTAACGTGGTTTTCACTTTTCCAAACAGACGCTAACTGAACAATTATTATAGGAAAAACTTATTATGGTATCGGAGTCCGGTTTCGGATCACCCACCACCATACATACACGCACCAAGCTCAACAATGTTGTGCGCGAGGGGATTGGAAAAATCAAGTACCGCAAATAATTGGTCATCATTTAAATGACATATGTTAAGGATTAATTACACATGAATAGAAGGCAAGCAGACAACAAGTTGTATAAACTAAAGATAAGGCTTCGACTAAATCTATCTATTTTGTAAGGATGAGCTAGACCCAACACAAAATTAATGTCTTTTCTTTTTATTATAGGACATGATACAACATATGAACTACACACACACAAAAAAAAAAAAAAAAAAAAAAAAAAAAAAACAAAAAAAGAAAGAG
>Ga0228711_1006312_pt1 | contig 17673 bp, 12 predicted proteins | sample MedpolnodulmetaG_2_FD_177996 | JGI IMG/M metagenome (GOLD analysis project Ga0228711, IMG submission 177996) | Root nodule microbial communities from Medicago polymorpha collected in Santa Monica, California, United States - brown nodules | ecosystem: Host-associated > Plants > Roots > Nodule...
TTACTGAGGGTCTAAATCCCTCAGTAATGCAATTTTGAATTGGTTAGTAATTTAGAGAATTCTTATAGTGTATATATATATATATATATATATATATATATTTCACTGCATAAGATGAAATGCACTGGCACACTTTCGGTTGTCATCGAATTTGGCAATGCAGCCACAAAAGAGAAACATGTAAGCATAAAACATGAAAGGAATGTAATTGTTGATATGTAACATTATTATACTATGACTTGATTACAAAGTTATAGATCATTATAAATAGATAGAAATAGATTATATACTTTATTGGCATTTTTGCTTTTGCTAATTATGCATATAAAAAAATGATAACAAATATGTTGGTACTAAAATCAGTCTTTACTACTGAAAATGAGACCAATATTCCTTTACAAGTTGTCCGAACAACGATTTTTCTTTCTTCATTAACTTCATTGGCTCATCATACTCAGCCAACTTTCCTGTAAAATAATCACAAATTTCATTTCATTGAAGGGAAACAAGTAAAGAATCATATGAAAGTGTCATTTAAGGATTAATCTAATTATTTACTCAGCATTCGATATGAACGTACCGTCACTTATGGAAAGAACCATATTGCAATCCATCACAGTTGGTATCCTGTGTGCTACTGTTATCACTGTACAATCTGCAAACTCTTTTCTAATGGTATTTTGAAGAATTAAATCAGTTGCATTATCAATTGATGCAGTTGCTTCATCCAACACCAATATCCTACTTCTCCTCAAAAGAGCGCGCCCTAAACAGAATAGTTGCCTTTGTCCAATGCTCCAGTTCGATCCATCTTCGACGACTGCATAACATTTTAATCCTTCCTCAAAAGATGCTCTTGCGGAGAATTTAGTTACAACATTGAAATGAATGATAATTACCTGAGGAATCTAAGCCACCTTTATCTTTGACAGACTCTCGTAACTGGCACTTTCGAAGAACCTTCACATGGAAGTAACTATTAATCTATATTTGCTAAGATAAACAAACTTTTAAAACATTTAGATATGAATTATATTTACCTCCCAAGGAAGTAACTATTAATCCATATTTGCTAAGATAAGCAAACTATTAAAACATTTAGATATCAATTATAATTACCTCCCATATTTCTTGATCAGAATGTTGAGATAAAGGATCCAAGTTATATCTAACTGTCCCAATGAAAAGGGTAGGATCCTGAGGTATTATACCAAAATTTGACCTCAAGTCATGAAGGCCAATAGATGATATGTCTATTCCATCGACTATAATTTTGCCTCCCACCGGCTCCACAAGACGAAACAAAGCACCTATCAGAGTAGATTTTCCGCTGCCTGTTCTACCAACAATACCAATCTTGTTCCCTCCTTTAAAGGTGCAATTGATACCATGTAGTACAAGTGGTGCATTAGGCCTGTATTGTATCTGGCATTATATAAACAAAGAAATTATGTATTTCATTTTATCTCACATTTTTTCTGAACAATATGATTCACATTTTTAAAATAAATTCGAATTACCTTCAAGTCTTTTATTTCAACTTTTCCGACATCTGGCCAATTAATTGGAGGATGATTTCCTTCACTCACTTCTTGGGCCTCGCTTGGTATATGAGAGTATTGATTTATTCTTTCTACTGATACTTTATAATTTTCTAGAGTGCACTGATATTGAATGCTATATACTAAGGCACTGTTTAATGAAAAGCCATAAGAAAGGGCCATACCAATAAAACCTGGACAATGGTCGATGAAAATAAGAACCTTGCATAATAAGATATAAAATGCATTGATGATAAAAGCATATGATTTTCATGAATATAAGAAAAGTCTCACCAGATGATAAAGTCCCTAATGGAAGCATAGCGATGGATAGTGCTGCAGAGGCAAGAACGACTGCGTACGCTGTTTCTACCCGTTGGATCAACCACTCATTCGAGGCAAAACTGTGTAAGAAAGCACTGGCATTGACATCAATTAAATCAAGATTTTTGTTGAAAAACCGATCTTCTTCCTCAAAAGCCCTTATTGTCATAGCTCCAGCAGCAGTTTCAGCTACATGATTAGCTACAGCGGATTTTGTCGTGCCATTTATCCGCATAAGTTCTTTTGCACATGCATAGTAGTGTCTCTATTACAAATATAAAGAAGTGCCAAAAGTTAATAAAAGCACATTACAAAACGATAAAAAATATATAAAATTTGATAGAAATGAATATACCGTTTCATCACCACAGTATGATTTAAATTGGATATGTTATTTACCTGTAGACGAATAATAACATAAGCCATTGGTATACACACGAACAAGACTTGCCAAGCGACCGATGTTAAAACTATTAGACTTGAATAGTAAGTTATATTGGATGCTATACAATATGTGAGGTTAAAAGAGATATCAAGATCCACAATGCTCAGATCTAATGATACCTAAAGAAAAAAAAAGTTAATTAAACATTCGTCAAAATATATTATTTCATCGATTACATATGTATGGTAAAAATAATTTAATAAGCTTACCCTACTAAGTATCCTTCCCAAGGGTGTAGTGTCATAGAAAGACATCGGTGCATGAAAAAGAGAATTTATTAACTGTCCAAATAAAACCTTCGATGATTGAATTCCCAATGCAGCTGCAAGTAGAGCTCTGATTATAATGAAAACTGTAGAACTAACTCCAATCAACAAGTAAACTGTAATCAATTGCAATGTGCTGACTTGAGGATTGTCAACATTAGCAGCCATCCATGAGTTTTGCGATATCTGGCAGATCACAAATATCAGATAAGAAAGAGAACCGACGAAGAAGTATATGTAGCCGCTTTTCTGATTCAGATACTGTAAGTAAGGCTTCAACCCTGTGTCTCCTTTTTCTCTCTCTTCTTGCTCAATTAATTGATCACCATTTTTAGCATTAGACGACTTCTCTATGGAATATTGTTTCATCTCTCGACTAGACTTTGAATGTATTGGGGTTGAAGTAACATCTAAAAGATGATTAGGGTTGCCAATCTTTTTGTGTGCATTAACAAGGTCCTTAAATTCTTGGCTAAAGGTTAGTAGATCATGATATGTAGAAGCTTGTTGGATTTTCCCATCTGACATCAACTGTGGTGAGAAAAAATGAATTGTTCACTACGAATATTGAGTACACATGTCGAAGATGACATTAATGACAGAAAAATGTCTGAACAATAAATAAGAATTAAAAGTTCAAATATCAATATTTATGATCAAATCAAATATTTTTCTTCGAAAATTAAAGCCTTGAAATAGTACAAGGAGGCTTGAAAAAGTAGTAGAAGAGAAGAAATATACTAAAAAAAAGAAGGAACCAAGTCACAAATCATTATATGGATCTGAATGGTATAATAACCTGGTTTTTTGCGCCATAGAATTAATTTCTAGTTCAAAGAATTCAAAGTTAGAAGAACCAAGTGCGCAAATTAAAAGGAAATGATTTACAATAATTTCTAAAAAACCTATTCACATTCCTCTAGGTTTCTTACCGTAATTGAGGCAGAAAAGATCAACATTGAGTAACAAAAAGTGATATGCAAACCATAGATTGAAAAAAGATATATAAAAACAAACATTCCATATATTTACAATTATTATAGTTGCATGAAGAAGTATTCTGTAAAAAAACAAGGACGAACATCCTTAAGATACAGGAAATTACCAAAATAGAATCAAATGACGGGAGAAAGTCAACTTGATGAGTCACAAAAAGGACTGTCTTTCCAACGAGTCCTTCCAATAAATATTCCTGTCAAGTTTCAATGTCATTTTTCAATAAAGAATGAATCTTATGATGTAATCGCAGTTTGTTAAGACTTCTTCAAAAAAAAATCGCAGTTTGTTAAGAAAGGAAGAGTTGATTACATTGAACAAATTTTTTGCAGTGTGCGCATCAACAGCACTGAAAGGATCATCCAAGAGATATACATCAGCATTTTGATAAAGAGCTCGAGCAAGTTGAATTCTCTGCTTTTGACCCCCACTTAGATTAACACCTCTCTCTCCTATCTCGGTTTGATCACCATACGGAAACAACTCAAGGTCCTTCATCAGTGAAGACCTATGAAGTGATTCTTGATACCTTTGAGTATCAAAAGGTGATCCAAACAGAACATTTTCCTGTATTGTTCCAGTTTGAATCCAAGCTGTTTGAGAAACATAAGCAAACTTTCCATAAACTTCAATCTGTAAATTACAAAAGAGAATTTAACACCAACGAATAGTATCTACGTCTTGAATAAAAGACATGAAACTACACTCTAATTTAATCTAGTTATAATAAATTAAAGTATAACAAAGTATAGGAATTTTATCGATATGCATAAAATAGAAGGAATAAAAGCTTACTTTCCCCTTAGTATTTGGTACTTCTCCGAGAATTGCTGCTAATAAAGTTGATTTTCCTGAGCCAACTTCTCCACAAATAGCTATTTTTTGCCCTGCTCTAACCGTTAAATTAATGTTTCGTATTGTTGCCTTCAATATATTATATTCCCATGAAAAATCTGCAGACTTAATTAAAATTGAGCCCTTTAATTTCTCATCATCGCAGCTCTTTCTAACACCAGTAGTTTGAAGCTCAGGTGCCTCGAGAAATTTCACAACCCGAGAAAAAGCAACCTTTGCTTGAATGATCACTCCAATAACATCTCCGATGGTTGAAATAGGATCTTGCACAAGGCGCACGGTTGTGATAAATGTGAAAACATTATTTGCATGGAGAGGAACTTTTAAGAGGTAACAAGCCAAAAAGGTAGCAGCAGAGACCAAAGTAGGTGAAAACCAAAAGAGCATAAGGCTGTATGCCTTTTGTAATAGCACTGAAGATAACAATTTTTGCTCAACGATTCTTAGGATTTCAATGGAATTTTTAAAATGCATTTCCCATGCATATAACTTTAGCACTTTAATATTCACCAGAGCCTCAGAACTAGCCTTCAACCTTTCATCTTGGGCCACTAGAAGTTTACTTAGATACTTATGTTGTAACTTTGCTAGTGGAGCATTTAAAAGCACGGTCAAAACTATCACCACCAACGATGCAATTGTTGCCAATCCAATAGCGCGAAAAAGAATTACTAACGCAATTGATAGTTGGAGGACTGTTGTCCATGTCTGGTGAAACCAAAAAGGAAATTCTCCGATTCTATAGGCATCCACATTCACATAGTTCATTATCTCACCGCTAGAGTGAATCAATCTAGCAGCATTGGATAATTTCAATTGTTTCTTATAAATGGATGCAATAAGTAATGACCTAACTTTCATACCAACAACTCTTGAGCGAAAATACCATTGCCTTTGAGATAGGGACTCTAAAATCTTGATAAACAAAAGTGAGATGGCCAAAAAGTAACCTTCAAATTTGAAACTTTGATTACCCTCAGCCACCAGTATAAAGGCATTCAAAATTATAGGACAAGAAGAAAGAGTGAGTACCTTGAGAAATGCAAAGAATCCAGATATCAAAATCTCTCTCCGGTGGCACAAAACGATTGTCCATAACACCGATGATCGAGATGATGGATCCTTCTGCTTTTTTCTATTCAATTGATCTATAAATAACGAATAACATACTTCTGCTCTATCTGACTCTTGCAGCTTTGGGATGTCGTCGTCGTCAAGAGTTTTCTTTTGACCCTTGTTCATAAGTGGATTCAACCACCAAAATGACATCCGACTAAGGAGTCCGGCTTTGGCAAATGGGGTTACACTTATAAGGCCAACAGGATCAACATCATGGATCTGGCTATTTAAAGGGGCATATAGACTTCCATTTATTTCCTTGTCGACATCTTCATTTTTACATACTTTGTATGTGCAAAAGAGCAGCAAAAGTACACCCAAAAAAGATAGAACATCTAAAGCTATCTTAAGGGACATTTCTTTGCTGCTAAGTGCAAAAGATAAGGACAAAGCACATAAAATACCAGAAACAAAAAATATAAGAATAGTAAACAGTCTCAAGCATGTTCTTGGAAGTTGTTTCGGCAGAAGACTTATAGTTAAAGCAACTAAGATCCATGTGAATCCGTGAAGAAGTTCTAGTGGCCACCAAGTATGAGGAATAACAGTGAGGTTTCTCCTTAACTTCTCCTCTAAAATCCAAATGCCTAAGAAAAAATGCAACAAACCAAGAGAGCCATTGGTTATTGCAGAAACTAGCTGCAACTTTGAATACCTTTCCACTCTATTCTGATCCTGAATTGACCTCGCCAAACACTTTTGGATCATAACAAATGTCAACATTATTAGCAACAACAGATTAAGAAAAATGATCAACAAATGGTTGATGCATGAGGAAGGATTCATCAAAACCTCGAAATCGAAACAGAAAGGTTTTCCTTGAAGTAAAGAACAAGCTGAATCATCATCGCCACAAATCACGTTGCAAAAATCTTCCATTTTATCTTTACCTTCTCTTTTGTGGTAAAAAAAAATCTGCAACATAATCATATCTTTAGAGTGAAAACTTTTCTCTAAAAATTGAAACATACTAATTCATAAATTCAACCATTTATAAAAAGCAAAGAGAATTGCCAACAATAGCTTTTTTTTCATTAAAGGCAGCCATAAATTCTAAGGGAAGAGTAATGAGGGTAGATATGCCAACACAAATGAAGGCAACTTTTCCTTGTGGAGTATATTTTATTTCCAAAAAAAATCTTTTATTCTAAGAGTAGTACGTTTCAAAAATAAGGACCAAAGGGGACCAGGAGCTGAAATCTTCAAAAGTTTGAAAACTTAAGAAAATCAAAACAGAATTGGTTTAGTGATTGATTGCAACTTCAAGCAACTTTCTTTAATATACCTAATGCTACTAATGACTATTTATATATAAACCCTCTATAAAGAGTAGTAAAATTTCAATCCATTTAGCTACATCTAACCACCACTACTTTGAGATATTGCTCTTTCAGGCTCCCCCATATATATTTCATTTTCAAACGGTCCTAAGGAGATTTAGCCACATGTACTAATGGACTAGTAGTACATTGCTAATCGCATGATTAATATTTATTTACTGGGCATGAATTTCACTACTAGAATTTGTCAACTTTCTTGCGGATTTTCCAGTGGAAGCTATTCCGCAGGAATTTCTGAGGATTTTGCTCGGAAACAGTTTTGCTGCGGAATTACCTGCGACATTTACTGCAGAATTACTTGCGGAATGTTCACAGGAGACATATTCACAAAATTAAACTCTTGCCACTAAAATGAAAGAATGTCAAGTGCATGCATTGAACTCAGTCGAAGGAAGAAAAAAAATTCTGAAGCATTTCATACCACAACAATAATCATTAAAAAAAAGAAGTAGTAGCTATGCAAGTAACACAAAAAAAAAAGCAAATTTAAATGGATAAAAAAGTAAAGGTGCAAGTAACATACTTGTTATTGTTGCTACTTAATTGGTTTCTCAGTGAAGTTTTATGCCTCGATGGATGTGTAAACGAATGTATAAGTAGAGGAATAAAATGAAAACGTGTTTTTGGTGTGACATGAGAACATAGACCAACCAGTAGTGCTAACAAAACAGTCCTTTGGTTAATTTTTTAATGACATGTGCCAAACCATGTATTGTTTTGGAACATATTTTAATAAACTCTTTGACTTTCTACAATTTTTTTTATAAATCCCGTGTAGTTATTTAATTGATAAAGTTTTGTAAAAATCTTTTGATGGAATCTATTTTTCTGTTCGTTAAGAGATGGAATCCAGCTAATAGAATTTAGGTTTAATTATAATTTCTTGTCCATCTATTAGTTTTTGAGTCTTTTGAGGACTTAATGAATATATATGATCCCCTCTCCAATAAAATAAATATATATGAGCCTATAGTCAATTTTACTTCACATGTACCTCTTCAATCTCACTTTTATACCAATATAGCATGTATTGCAAATAATTGAGCTCTTAAAATATGTCAATTTTACTTAATTTGTTTCTCTTAAGTTTGCTTCTTTGGTGGATGTGGAAACGACTTTATAAGTAGTGAAATAAAGTTATGTAAAAAAAAAAAATAGGAATAAAGTGAAAACGTGTTTTGTTATAGTGTGACAGAAGAGACCAGTGGTGCTAATGATGCATTCTTTTGGTTAATTTTTTAATGACATGTGCCAAGCTCTTTTAAAAAAAAAATTGGGAAAGGAGGATTATAAGCAAATAACTTGTGTCGATTGGGAAACTAGGTAAGGAGCAACAAGGTTTAGGGGTTAGTCAGATTAGGGGGTTTAATATTGTTCATTTGGGCAAGTGGTTATGGAAGATGGTGGTAGATAGAGGATGATTGTGGTTTAGAGTGTTGTTGACGAGGTGTGGTGGAGAGGGGGAGTTGTCTGAAGGAGGGCAATAGGAAAGGTTTGTGTGGTGGAGGGAGTTGGTCCCAGTGGCGTAGCCAGAACCCGGCAGGGGTTCAAACTTTTAAATTTTAATTAATAATTATAGTAATATATAGTAAAAAAATTGATAATATTGTACTTAAATTACATACATATTTTATAATCTTTCTTTACGTAGTTTAATGTTTATAAAATAATTGAATAATAATCATTGTTATCGAACACATATCTCTTAATATAAGTCAGAAGACAATTATTGATCGACATGAAATTAAAGATGAGGCTTTTGATTTTAATGTTACCAGTCATGCTAACTTATAAATGATAGATGAAGCTGCTTTTCCTAAAAAAAATGACATATAATAAAGCTGGTAAATATCTTTTTTCAATATATACAGAGCTGTGAAAATGTAAAATGTTTTTGTTTTCTTCTTTTTCTCAACGGATCCTCACATGGTCAAGAACAATAGAGTCAAATGGAAATGACGTAGTTAGACATAATTTATCTACATTAAAGTGTGCGCAACATTCCAGCAGTTTCTTCTAATTCTCAATTGAAATTGATATTAATTCCAATTACTACATTAAAAAGTACTCCTTCCGTTTCTAAATATAAGCAAAATTGACTTTTTAGGTTCATTCAATTAATGATGTATGTGGTCCATAATATGAACCACATACATCATCAAATGAATGAACCTAAAAAATCAATTTTGCTTATATTTAAAAACGGAGGGAGTAATATGTTTTGACTTTGTAATCTGCACAACTAGCTGATATTGGACTATAGACTGCAGTATGTATAACATTAACTGTACAAATGTCCAACATAGAGGAGCAACACACAACTTTCTTTGCAGAGAGGGTTCAAGTTATAAGTTTGAGGGTGTTCAAGTATTAAAATAACATAAAATATAGGTGTTATTTGAAAAAGTTTGGGGGTTCATGTGCGCCCCCTAGACATAAGGTGGCTCTACCACTGGTTGGTGCATATTAGAGATGGTGTTGGTCTTGAGGTAGGGGTTTGGTTTGAAGATAATATACGTCGATAGGTTGGTAATGGAAAAATACTTTTTTATGGATAAGTGGTTAGCAGGGGTGTCTTTTCATGATAGGTTTCAAAGGTTGTTCAATTTGTCTGAAAATCAGTAATTGTTGATTACTGATATGTATGCTTTAGGTTGGGGAGAAGAATGGGAGACATGGAAGTGGCGGCGGAGATTGTTGGATTGGGAGGAGTTGGTAGAGGAGTGTAGGACATTACTACTCACTGTATCTTTGTAGGTTCATGTGGAGGATCAGTGGCTTTGGACTTTAGAACCCTCAGACAGGTACACGTTCGTGGTGCTTACACTCTTCTTACTAGTCAGATCGCATCAGAATGCAGCAATGACATATCTCATATGGCATAAAGATGTTCCTCTGAAGGTGTCTTTGTTTGTTTGGCAACCTCTTCGTAAATGATTGCAAACAAAGGTCAATTTATTTAGACGTCGCATTATCCCTCATGACACTCGACTTTGTGTTAGCGGTTGTGGTAACCCTGAACCAGCTCATCATATGTTTTTGGGTAGTCATCTTTTTTTGTTCTCTTTGGCATCTATTGCGTAAGTGGCTTGGGATTCCTTCGGTTGATTCTGGCAGGTATTTCATATTATTTTGTTCAGTTTAGCAATTTAGCAGGTGTTTCTAAATCACAACACTACATTATTCTTCTAATATGGTTCTCCTGCACCTGGGTAATTTGAAAGGAAAGAAACAACATAATTTTAAATAATAAAGAAAGTCCTCACTACATTTATTAGAAAATATCAAGCTACTGTCTTTTTTATGGCTAAAGGCAAATTTTATGAACTTTGCTTTTAATTACCACGGTTGGTGGCTTTTTTACGTGTTTAGGTATTGACTAATTTTTGTGTTGTTTTTCTTTTCCTTTTTGCTCTTTTATGATTTGAGCTTAAACTAATGTTTTCGTGGTAAGATAATTCATCTTGACTTTTAAAAAAAAAAAAACATGTGCCAAGCCAGTTTTTCGGGAATATATTTTAATCAACTCTTTGACTTTCTACACGTGTCAGTATCATAAACGGATCTTATTAAAAACAAAAGTATCATAAATGGATCACATGTGTGGATACACAGGTTTATCAAAATTGATGGAAAACAAGGAACAAAAGGAAAGACAAACAAATGGAATTGGGACAGTGAATATAATTTAATTGATAAATTTACAGAATACTATAAAAAAAAAATTAAAGGTTAAAAAAAAAGGGATGTATATACTATATTTTTTTTTAGAGAATGTATATACTATATTGTATACTAAGTCCAGCCGGACGGCAGCCGTCGTCGTCGCGCGTGAAATATATATATTTTCTAAGCGTTCGTCCGTTCGCAAAAATAGGTATCTCAAAGACACACTTTTAAGGGTATCCTCCACTAGCTCTTACAAGGTGTTTATTCTTTTCAACTTTGCACCAGAAACTTTCCAGTGTTCCAACAAATAAAAGAGGAGAGGAGAGATTCTAGTGCAAACATAGGATGTGAAATTACGCCGTTTTGCAAATGATTCCATTAATCTTTTATTTTTCTATTTCATGTGGAACTAATGTGTTTATTAGTTAATTATTTTCTCAGGAATGCATGGCAACTAGAATAAATATATACTTTTTTCTTTGATAATTGAAAACTTCGCACTTCGTATTATATATTTCTAGAAAAAGCTGTATATTTGATCGTCAAAGTTTCTTTGAAATATCAACTTACTTTTTAGTATTTTAATTTAGTATATGTTTTCTCTCTTTTTAAAATACTTCAATGTGCATCTCAGAAAATACTTCAATGTGATGGCCGTTTGTTCATTCACATAAATCTAAAAAAATATTTGATTTTTTTTTCTTACAATCAAATAAACTCAATGTATGTGCACCAAAAGAAATAATCATATCTATAATATAATTAAGCTACGCTTTGATTAAGAGAGTACTTTGAAGATAAAAAAATAAACTTTTGTTTTTTAAATAGAAAACATTTGGTAGTTTTATCGAAAGAGATGAGAGAGAGTATAATTGACTAATATTCGTAGTCAAACGACATATAAAAAGGAATATGAATTTTTCTATTTTTTACGGTTATTAATTCATATTGAAAAGGAATGTGATGGAAATTGTTATTGTAGTAGTGATTTAAAACCTCGGTGATTAACTCCTCGATATGCAAGGACAAGTACAAAGAATTCCCAGAGAACAACAAACCAGATGGGGGTGTTAGAAGTGTAATTCAGTTTGTTAGAGTAGTTTAGTTTGTTGAAAAAGTTAGTTAAGAAAGTTGTTATGAGATAGCTTGCATATGAAGTAACTTGTGTAACAAGCATTGTTATATAAATAGCATAGTCTCTCACATGCCAAATGTGACAAACAATAAGAGATTTCAAAAGAAATACACAACTCTAATTTTCCCTCATAGAAATCTCTCTAATCTCTTCTCTTTTTCTCTCTTTCTATATTCTTTCAAATTTACACAAAACTGAACCTTTGTTCCAACAATTGGTATCCAGCACTGGTTCTGATCCTCTAACCTTGCAGTCTTGGTGAACACATTTAACAATCTTCCTGGAACCTTACCTTTTCCTAATGTCAAGAACTACGATAGATGGCACAATTGTCAAGATCTACGATAGGTGGCACAATCAGATGAAGGTGTTATATGGGTTTCAAGACGTATCAGAAATTGTTGATTCTGACGTGGAAGAACTTGCAGAAAACGCAATTGAAGCAATATGAAAAATTGTGAAGAAACACTTGGAGATCAAGTCATAGTGGAGAAGATCTTGAGAAGCCTTACCCCAAGATTTGATCATATGGTCATCACCATAGAAGAAATGAATCTATCAAGCATGAAGGCTGATGAGTTGCAATGTATATTGGAAGCACATGAACATAGGCTGAATGAGAGAAGCACAAAATATGAGAAAAACAAGTGACGTAGCACTATTGTCTCAGTCAATAAATGAAGGAAAGAAGAACACGAGAGGAAAAGGAAAATGGAAAGGAGATTACAGCAAGAAACATCAATTCAAAGATGGTGGAAAGCCTCATTCTGAGAAATCTTCATAAAATCAAAGAAGGGAAAGTTGTAATTCGAGGGGTGGCTCAAATGCAGGAAGAGGAAGAGGAAAAAAGAACAAAACTAACATTCAATGTTATAATTACTAGAAATAGGGTAACAATTTGTCATAGAAGGTGATGAAGATGTCATGATGTTAATGGTAACTCAAAATGAAGATGATTCAAGAGAGAATCAACATTGTCTTGATACAAGTTGCTCCACACATATGATAGGCAAGAAAGATTGGTTTATCAAATAAAATCACTGTGAAGTTTGCATATGAAAACAAACTTGCATCACAAGGAATTGGAAAAGTAATGATCAAAAGAATAAATGGAAAACACTTTTTAATCACTGATGTGTTGTATTTACCAGGTATAAAGAGTAATTTGCTTAGCTTGGTCAGTTACTTGAAAGAGGTTATAGAATGATAATGAAAGATAAGATGCTTAAGATAATGGATAACAATCAGAAAATGATAGTTAAAGCTCCATTAACTAAGAATATAATCTTCAAAATTGAAGTTTAAGTCATTGAACACATATGCTTATCAGCTACAGTCAGTAGAGATGAATTGATATGACACTATTGGTTTGATCACCTGAATTTCACAGATCTGTATGAATTGAAGAAGCAAGGAATGGTGACAGGTTTACCATAAATCTTTATTCCTACTGAGATTGTGTAGAGCCAAAGCAACATATAAACTCCTTCAGTCATAAAGTATAAAGATCATATATTCAGATGTATGTGGACCAATTCAATGTGAATCAATGGGTTGAAATAGGAAGCAAGCAAAATGTGAGTCATCTTGATGTTTTTGGTTCTGTATGCTATAAATATTTTTCTGATCAACTTAGAAGGAAGCTAGATGATATATTGGTAGGGTATCATACAACTGGTGGCTATGGATTGTTTGATCCAATAGCAAAACAAGTAAAAATTAGCAGAGATGTTATAGTGGATGAATTGAAAATTTAGAGTAGTTAATCTGACTCAAAGAAGAAAGACTCTGAGCTGATATTTGAACTTGATTCAAATAGTAGTATTTAAGCTATTGAGAATGAATTAGAGGTTAGAAGATCAAATAGAACAAGAACTCCATTAGTTAGATTGCAGGACTATGATTTAATATCAGATTCACATATAAGGAAGAGTATTAGAAGTGTAATTCAGTTTGTTAGAGTAGTTTAGTTAGTTGAGAAATTTAGTTAAGAAAGTTGTTATGAGATAGCTTTCATATGAAGTGATTTTTGTAACAAGAATTGTTATATAAATAGCATAGTCTCTGACATGCTCAATGTAACAAACCACAAGGGATTTCAAAATCAATACACAACTCTAATTTTCCCTCATAGAAATCTCTCTAATCTCTTCTCTTTCCCCTCTTTCTCTATTCTCTCAAATTTACACAAAACTGAACCTTTTGAGTTTGCTTAACTCCCGCCTATATAATTAACTGAGAGAAGTTAAATCAACGATCAAATTCACTAGAAGGCGAAAAAACAAAGCGAGTAGTCTTAGAGGAAATTAGGGGTAAGAGTTCATTTTCTCATTTTGAGAAAAGAGGCATAGAGAGAGAAAGTGAGAGAAAGAGGTAGAATAGGAGAATTCAAGAGAAATGGAGATCAAGCTAGATTTGAGTGAAGATTAAAGTTGCTTTTGTAGATTATGGTAAGAGGAAAAGTTTATATTTACCATTAAGTGATTATGAGTGATAGAGTGGTTATGGGTTATGCTTGATTAAGTGATTTTCGTGTAATTGATGTTATAATTAAGTGATTTTTCGTGCTATTTAATCATGTTAATTATGGGTATGTTGAACTTTGTGAAATTAAGTTGTTTATGTATGAAGTTATATAATAAGTTTTTTTTGAAGTTTTAGCTTAAATGAGTGAGAATCATGTTATGGTTGATGATTATTGTTCAAAATATGTTCTTAATTCTTGCTATATGATTGGGTATGTTTGTTTGTTGAAATCTATGCAAGCGATTGTGTTACAAATGATTTTTGGATGAAATTGTGGGTTTTGTGAATATTGGAAAATTGATGATGATTTCATGAATTTGAAGGTGGAATCTGAGTTATGAAATGTTTTGAATGTTGTTTTGAACCATGTTAACATTGGGTGAAGTTTGTAAAACGATTTTGGATCAAATCGGATCAAAAATGGGGTTTTGGAGAGATTTGGGAGGGTTTCCCAAGAGGGTACCCAAAATTTTGAGTTCCCAGGAACAGGGGGCTCGCCTGGCGAATAGATGCTGCGCCATGGCGAGCGAGTGCGGAACACCACTTGTTGTTTTGCACTCTTTGACCTCTTAGGGTGTTTCCAGACATCCCTAAGTGTTCCTTTTGTGTTGTTTTGATGTTGTTTTGATGAATTGAGTGTATGCAATCATGTTTACTTGAAATTGATTAAGTTTTGTTGAATTGAGACAAACTTTGGATATTTGAACATGAATTTTTAGAATGGAATTAAAGTAAGGTTTTCTCAAATGAAATGTTGATGAGATGATTTAACTACTGTGAATATGAATGTAGAAGAAGCATGTAGAATTGGTAAGGATACTTATGATTGTGAAATGGAATTTTTGTGAAACGTGAAAAATAGACGAACTTTGAGAAAATAGACAAACTTTGGCAAATTGATGAATTATGGTATGATAGCTTGAAAATGATTTTATACTCATGAATATATGATGAATAATGATTGAATTGGTGTTGATTTGCACATGTTGAATTGATTACTTGGTGAAAATGCTTAATCATCTCTACGCTAAAAATTGTGTTAAATGAGTGATTGTTGTTCTTGTTATGATAAATGGTGATGATGATTTTGGTGAAAATGATTTATTTATGATAATAAACTCATGATGGTGTATATATGCATATGTATGATTTGGTGATGTATATATATGTATATAATGGTGACGAATATTGTTGATGAAAATTGTTGATGACTTGTGTAATAGTGTATTAATATATGCGGTGTCAAATCATATGTTCATGCATACATGTCAAGTTCTATTGTCGATGAATATTGTTGATGGAAAATTGGTGATGATTATTTTCAATGACGGATCAATCGGTAACAGAACTCCGAAATTCAAACTGGTACCACATGCACGTAGAGTCGTGTCTAAAACATTGCATGCATAATAACTATGTGGAATGTCCTATGTTGATTTTAGTAAATGATGTGACATAAATGGATTATGTAAATGATACGAATTATGTGCATTAAATGATTTATGTTATGTGAATATAAGTGGAGGTGAATATATGATTATATTTTATACTTGATGAAGTCAATGTAATTTGATGATTTGGACAAATGGAGAATAGTGTAAGATACTCTTGTATGTTTGATGTTGTTGATTTATGAAAGTATGTAATTGTGATATTTGAAATTCTATTATTCTATACTTGCATTTGTAGTTTTTTAATGTTGAATGTAAACTTATCCTCCAGTGGCTGTTTGGTTAACCACCTTGCCATTGTAAAATGGTGTAGACGTGCAGGTCCAGAACGCTTGAGACGACGTGAGTATTGAGAAGTTTCTTGATGCCTCCTTTATTCCTTACTTTTGGAGTCTATATAAGGGCTCTAGTTAGGACTTTTGGGGTTTATTCTGTTTATATTCTATGTTGGATTTTATGGAGTTTTTGTTATCTCATTTGGGTGTATCCGAGATTTGAATTACGTTGTTGAGATTTGAATATGATTTTGAAGTTGTTATTTATTCTGTTGCGTAACTTTGATGAAAAATATTATATGCATGTTTTGGAGTTTAATGACGTAGCACCTTGAGCATATTATGATTTGATTGTCGTATTTATATTAAGGCTAAACTACACTTTTCGCCCCTAAGTTTCAAAATGTAGCAATTTTGGCCCCCTATTAAAAAAATGGCAATTTTGGCCCCTTTGGCCTCAAAATTGCTGAGAAGACACCATGTGTCCCAAAATAGGGGTCATAATCGCAACTTTTTAAGAAGATAAAGAGTCAAAAAATCATATTTCCCTTATGTTAGGGGGTCAAAAGAGCATATTTCCCTAAACATGGGGGGTCACTTTTGCCATTTTTTTTAATAGGGGGCCAAAATTGCAACATTTTAAAACTTAGGGGGCGAAAAGTGCAGTTTAGCCTTATATTAAATATTAGCAGTGGGATTCAAGGGTGTTACAACACACGTCTAAACTTCTGACAAAGGGGTCGTTTCAGTTTGTCAGTAATAAATGTTGCACCAGTCCCTACTCAAAACTTTTCAGCTACTACTAAGACGCTCCACTACAGCCATTCTCGTAACCAAGACTGGCGGAAAAAACGTCTCTTGAGTATCAAGGCTGCCCAATCATTGTCTAACCTGTAACAAGTTTCTTACGTCATAAAGACGATAAGGGCTTAGGGGATAACTATTCTGGATCTCGACCCAACAATGGCCCAATAACGAAGGATCAACAAAACTGATAGACCACATCAAAGGGAACTTACACAATGTAATTCACGCATTTAACCGGATAGGAAGACGACCTCAGAAGGATATTGGCCATAAACTCTACATACATCCGTCTTCTGTAACCCTCACCAGATCACACGGGAACAATTATGTTCAAACTAACTATATAAGTGTGGCATTTCTGCCGCGTTCAGGTACGATCTCAGAATCACACTTTTACGCTTTCTTCATTCTCATGCAAAGACTAACTTGGATGGTCGTCCTCCGCCGTGGAAGCAATCCTCAACCGCACCAGATTTCCTCCTCCACCGTACTAGTTCATCGTTACACGATCACTGCAGTGACGTCATCTGTAAACTCTGTCCCCGCACAGATCATAGTGAAATTTGAATTACAAACATCATATCATACTCTTTAATTCATCCACTTCCAAGCATTAATAAAACAAATTGACATAAAAATCGTGTTCAAAGTCACTTTCATTTAATACACAACACATTGCAAATTCAAACAGGTTATTCAAAAATTATTAATCAAGTTATTTTCTCTCTTCACACAATGTCATAAATTTTTATCTAAAGTATTTAGCAAATCTTGTGAATTTAACACTCAAATCCTAGACACTAGTGCAAAATTGACATAAGAATTATGTGTATTATACCTATTTTATTAAAAAAAGGTGTGAAATATAAATAAGGTGGCAGTTTTGTAAATATATTGTAAATTTTGTTTTTGTGAGTAAATTTC
>Ga0228711_1006313_pt1 | contig 17672 bp, 10 predicted proteins | sample MedpolnodulmetaG_2_FD_177996 | JGI IMG/M metagenome (GOLD analysis project Ga0228711, IMG submission 177996) | Root nodule microbial communities from Medicago polymorpha collected in Santa Monica, California, United States - brown nodules | ecosystem: Host-associated > Plants > Roots > Nodule...
GAGACAAACCTGTCTTGTCTGTCTCTAAGTTTCCTAAGAAACTTCTCATTGTCTTCTTCAACAATCTTGAGGATACTATCCAACAAGATCTTCTTATCATGTAAACCAAGTTTAGCAACATCAACTTCATCATGCACAACTTTTCCATTTTCACCAACATGCTTCACTACACCTTTTCTCATACGCTCAAAAGTTGGTAACCGCTCAATGGCTGCCCAAGTGAGGTGATACTCATCATCCTCTTGTGTGTGCCGATCACTCCGCTCAAACACGTCCGGAATGGCCGCTGCTGTCGCTGTCCATACGTCCCGGAAACTCGTCGATGCCCAACTCCGACGACTGCTTGTTGATATTGTCACCTCATCCCCTGCCAATACCGATGCCATTTTACTAACTAGTTTCTCAAACAGATAACATATATATCTTACTATATATAGTATATTAGCATGTATATTTTTTTTTTCTTAAATGATTTTTAAAGTGCTTCGTCTATAGCGACTAAAGTTTCCTATAAGAAGGAGAAGAATGTGGCGTATTAGAGAAGAAATATATAATGATAGTTTTTTTTTTTTTGACACAATAATGCTAGTTTTTTTTTTGTTCCTTGGGTTTGTTGCTTTCATTGAAGTGAACGTGTTGCTATGTGGTTTTGACTACTTGGAAATTTGGGTTAAAAAGGTTTAAAATGGATTTTCTCAATCTTAACTACCGACAAGTACGAAGATCTAGCTTCTAGAAATTCATTTTAGAAGAGCAATTAACTTAGGAATTAAAAAGTGAGTGATATTTTCTTTTTGGTTTACTCATAAGTTATATTTTTAGTGTACATTTTTTTTAAGGATATTTTTAGTATATATGTATAGTAAATTATTATTTATAAAAAAGTATCGTAAATTATTAATGTTGAATTTTTTTTTTAATGTTGAGCTGGCATTTGACAACTTGGAAATTTGGGTTAAAGAGTTAACGATTTTCTCAATCTTACTATCGACATAATTTTTTATTTTACAAACTATCAACTTCCAAGTAGGAACACTGTCTTCTAGACATTCCATTTCTTGTATAAATCAGGCATCTTTTGCACGTGAGATTAATCCATTGAGCTTTGTAAAATCTAAACAATCAGGAAAACTTTCTCCAAGAGTTTTAATACTATTGTATATTTAAGGTTGAATTAGAATTCAAGACTTTTGTTAAATTAAAAGATAGCAGGATCATCTTATCTAAACGCTTTTGGATCTTAGACATTAAATTCAAAAAAATTATTTAAAAATTTAAACCGAACAATATCATAATTTACGTGTGGTTTACACGTTTAGTAAATTATGAATGTCGAAATATATTTTAATTTTTTCACAGTATTTTCTGGAGGAGTGCCATTCCAACTAAACATGAAGCGAAATATAGTATATTTTAGTGATAATATTTTTGTACAATTATTCTTTAACATTTTTTTGATAACTTTCTCTCATACTCACATTATATTTTTATTTTTATTTTTCTCTTTCTTTTTTTCTCTCTATTGTTTTGGACCAATAAAAAGAGAGAAAATAAAAGTTATCATCAAAATTGTAACAAATAGTTTAATAAATATCGTTACTTTTTTATATAAGATCGGAAGGAATAACAATTTTTTCGTTTTGACGGTGAAGGAGTACTTCCAATTAAACTTTATAACATTAATTCTTGGGAAAATTAATAAGCACTTGTTTAAGAATCTAAAGAAGAAGTTTTAACTTAAAAATTACTATGTATTTTTTTAAGGGAACTAAAAATTACTATGCATTAAACACATTGAAATTTTATAAAGTAATTTTATATACATAAAACTTATAAATCACCGTGAAATTAACTCAGTTGGTATGGATGTTGCATCTTATATACAGAGATTAGGGTTCGAACTTTGGACATCCCACTTTTCTCCTTATCAAAAAAATATCAAGATAACATTCATATTTTTCTTGACAAAAAATATAAAACTTATAAATTATTTTCATGTTTAAACGTTAGCATGACTCTTAATTTTTTGATAACATTATGACATAATTTGAGTTTTAGAATACAACCTTTTCTTGTTATAAAAATAAATTTCCTCTCAAAAAAAAAATAAAAAAAATTAAAGATCCGTTAAGTGTGGGTCCAAACCCTTCCCTTGGTACGGTGCGGTGCCTTAGAAAAGAAAATATTTGTTTAGTTCATTCATAGTTTCACGTCAACTAGTAGGGTGTTCCCCACAGCCTGGTATAGGTTAGCATTATCTATTAAATTATTACTTGAAATGGATACGATTTTAACATTAAACAATTAATAATGTGACAATGACAACAAGCGTACCTTTACAAGATATTCTCCCTCTCACGTAAGTATTATAATATGAGCAAGTCATAATGATGATGGGTTATAATGCACTCAATCTGACCTTCAATTTCATGTGCCAAACTGATCCTCTTGTCAGATTCCCGAAGAATAGGCAAAATGAGATTTTGCATGTCGATGGTTGATCTCAAACGATGACTTATTTATGATTCTAATTATTGAAATGCTGGGAGCAATAGCATCATGAGACATGAATCATGATTCATTATTTATTATAGGACAGTATTTGCATTTTCTATGTCCCGGAGCCCCCGGTTTGATTTTCTATTTTTGTGCATTTTTTTATATATTTTGTTTTTAGGAAGCTATATTTTTTTATAGATTTTTGTTTTATTTATCTTTTTATTTTTTTGGTTATCATGTCATTAAGTACAAGTATGAAGTTTAACAATGAAAAATCTCTGTTTCCAATTTCCTCATACTCATGAGTAAGTAATCAAACTTTGACAACTTGCTTAAAATGTTTAAGCTCTTATCATAATCAATCCATTGTTTTTGTCTTCTTACTCTTCTTTTGACAATATTTTTATGCTTTATATAATACTTCTTTCATGATCTCTTCTTTCAAAAATAATGGATAGAATATCATTATTCAACCACATTGATTCCGAGGAAAGAACAAGGAAGTACATAGGAATTAATTAAAATATATATCACCTCAAAAAAATATTTAAAAGTTTATAAGTAAAAAATTATCTCATACAATAATCTAAAATAAGAGTGAGCAAATTGTCTATCTTATTTAATAAGTCTCTTAGCTCCATGAATGTTTTTACAAATATTAGTTTTGCCATTAAAAAAGAGTTAGTTGTGTGATTTATGGTTCATTTGCATTTCAATCATGTGTATTTTTCGTATATATATATAGTGATATAACATAAACACATTGTAACTAATTTAAAATTTAACAATATACGTCCCGTAAGTGTAGCTCAGCTGGTAGATACCAGGGATAATTTGTGCAAGAGCCGACGTTCGAACCCCGGATTTTCCACTTCTCGACATATAATGTGTGAATCTAGTCACTAGGCTACTTGACAAAAAAAAATAACAATATACTTTATTTTCATGAATCAATTTTTCATAAAAAATAAATGAAGAGAAATTATAAAAGTATTGCTTATTTTAAGCAGGAACCTTTGTTTCATAAAATAAAATAAAAAAAGTAATGGTCATTTGGTCCTCAATATGTAAGGAGTAGTCACAATAGTCCTTGAATGTATTGAAATTTCAAAACAGTGTGTGATTGTGCAATTTGTTAATCAAAATAATCCATTGCGTTAAAATGTTAATATTGTCATATCAATCCTTACTGAGTGTCATTTCAATATAAGTACTTACTTATTGTCATATAAGTTCCTATAATAAAAAAAAGTTATTGTCAATATCGAAGAATTATTTTAATGTCAAAGACTATTTTAATTAATGGAGTTAGGGGTGGTAAGAACACCCATGCTCACGGATAAAATCTGTCACGGACAATGACGGAGCCACTTACAACCTTGCGTGGGCATGTGCCTACACTATTAATTTCAATTTAATATATAATGGTGTTAAAACAACTATATTCCCCCATTAGTAAGTAAAAGAAAATACTCATCTTACCAAACTAAAATTAGTACAATTATTTAATATCTCATTTATTGATAAATTGAAGAATGAATCATAATATTTCAATGCAATCTTAATTAGTTTTTATTATTGTACACTAATAGTTGCATTATTTTCAAATCAATAACTTCTACTTTGCATTTATGAAAATGTTGATACATTAATATTTGATAAAAGTAGTTTGTAAAAGTATATTTACTTCTTTTTCATTTATATATTCCTTCTGGTTGTTTTTATGAGAAATAAAATACATAAACCATCAAGACCAATGAAAAACATTGAAAATAGTTATTTTTTATTTAATACTACTATAAGTTTTAACTGATTCCATGGATACCCCTTTTTTTGTTGATAGACGAAATGACAAGAGTCATTGCACAAACAAGTAAATGAGTCGGGGTTTGAACCCTAGTCACAACATTGAGACTATCAATTTCGATATTTTTTTGCCAAATTTTTTTTGTGGTGGCCGGAGTTTGAACCCTGGACCTTGCGTATATTATACATTATCCCTAGCAACTGAGTTAAATTCACGAAACTTTTTTTTGCCAATTGACCTAAGACTTGTGGGCTTGATACTACTCAATTAATTACTCTTAATTACAATAACGAACTTACTTTTAATATTGTCTCTTGTAATAAATAAAGACACATATGAAATTAGTTTATAACATATTTGAAAGTTTGTCAATGTTTTTGGTAAAAAGAACCACAAATATTGACACTTTTGTTTTTTATAAAAATAAAAAAGATCGGAGAAAGTATAATTGTAGATGTTTATTTTACTTTCATCTTAAAAAAAACCCAAATAATAAGTTTTTATTTTTTGAAAAAATAATAATTTTAGTGTTATAGTGTATGAATATTGCCCCCACAATTTTAAACTCTTGTCTCCGTCACCGCGGGTGGCTAAACAGATATCAACGGGTATAATAAAACTAAAAATATAAATGTTTGTTGCTTTCAAGTTATAACAAATCAAACTAACCATGATTATCTATTTTAATGACACCAACAATATAACAAAAATATATAATCTAAATTTGTTTTAGTGAATGCAACAACAATTTTTATTATAGAAAAGTTGTTTAAGGGTATAATTCGAATAATGAAAAAGTAAGTATAAATATACTCATCTAGTTTTTACACTTTTTAAATGATAAAGAAAAAAAAACCATATATATATATATATATATATTCATATCGTGTTTGTTATATTTTTTTTAATATTTAAATTTATTCTTCTCTATTTGTTACATGTGTTATTTGTATTGATAATTGATGACATTTTTGGAAAGAGAAAAAGTCAGTCCAAAAGAGCTGAAAGGGGTTATTTCCTTTATATAATGTATAGATTACATTGGTCTAAGTAAAACTGAACTCATTAAACTTAGGTTCAAATTTATGGATAGAAAAAAAATGTTTATAGGAGGAAAATCCCGCTAAAAATAGCCAAACAAATTTTTCGATATTTTTTTTTTTTTTTTTACAGAATCTTCGGTTGAAATTAGTACTACCGTACCGTTCCTTTTTAAGTGTCGTTTGACTGCGGATTTAGCATTCCTATTTAACTATCGTTTTAGTATTTTAAAGATACAATCTGTCACTTATACCTTTTCTCAATTACTCTTATCTTTTTTAACAAAACTTATCAGGTTAACTATTTGAAAAACTAAAATTTGTTATTTTTAAACAAAACTTGTTTTTTTAAATAAAAAGTATTTTTACAAAACAAAGTTTGTTTTTTGTTATCTTCAACATTCAAATCTATGTAACATAGTGTGAATTTAGTATTGGTTGCAACTATAGTTGTAGACTTGACTTTGATTAAAGGAGTTCGAGGAAAGTTAAAAATTTTGTAACTTTTGATTAATGTGAAGTTGGAATAATTTTTATTTTACTTTAGAATTAATTATTAAAAAATATGTGTCCGATATTTAGATTATTGATAATTGTTTATTATGGGAGAGAGATAAAGTGTGTCCAAAAAAACATGAATTTATTAGTAAATTAAAATGAGGATATAATAGGAAAAAAAGTGTAAAAATACACTTCCTTAATCTGTCGTTACTATTCCAAAAAAAACACTTAAAAAGGAACGGAGGGAGCAATAAACAAAACCAGCGTATACTACTCGTATTCAAATGCTGTGAACCGCAAGACTTCTTTTTTCATTTTACTTTCTTTTGCCGGAAAGTATTACAAAGGTGTTTTTATCATGAGATGTGTTATTTGAACAACCATTTATATGACAACTACATAAACAATCAAAAATTTACAAAGAAAAGTAGACATTGACACGGAAATTAAAGCAATAGAAAGAGAAAGCAAAAACATAATGTGAGTATGAAAGAAACGATTCTCACAAAAGTTGTCATTAGATGGTTCTATAAATATCATATCTCTTTTATTATGACTTTGGTATTTAGACACTTTATCTCTAGAACAACAAACTTCTTTATTTTCTTCATTCAACATGTGATCTCCATCTTTTTTGTTCCTTAATCAAATCCTAGGGTAAATTACCCCAATTCATCAAGGGATAATGTAAGCTTCACCATTTTTGTTTTTTCTTACAATCAATTATCATTTCCATCTCAATAACATCAAACTTTTTCATCTCATTCGTTCAACATGTAATCTTCATCTTCTTCATTCAAGAACTAAATCATATTTGTCATTAGGGGTAAATTACCTCTTATTCATGAAAGGTGACATAGGCCTCCCCTAGATTGCTTCTACATTACCCCTTAATGATTTGAGGGTAATTTACCCCAATCAAAGAAAAATCAGCTATATAGACACTAAAGTATTTCATCCCTTAAATTTATCCTTAGTTAATCTCCAGCAGTTGTTAAGTTCTTTTTTACACAAACAACAATCATTGTTGAACGACTTATTTATATTGGTCATGCTAGCAAAAAGGTACTAGATAGTTAAAAGAACATAGATTCTTAAGGATTCTTTTAACATTTTTCCTTTTTGTTTTATAATTAGTAAGAGCCCTAAGGAACACCATTGAAAAAATAAATTCCTACAAAGTCACTACAAAGAAATGAGATACAATCCTTAGGAGGAGAATAAAATAAGTGAAGGCTGCAAATTTATCTGTGAGTTCTTGGAATTTTGTTGAAGAAAATGTGGACCCTTAGTTGTAGAATTATCCTTGAGATCTTTACTCTCTCTTTGCTAAAAATCGCAGATAATTTATAGTGGTTGAACTTTATAACATACAAATTAGACTGATTTTGTAATGTTTGATAAAATTTGCGACTAAACTACCTTATAAGTATAGTATCATGTTGTCAATTTCCCGGCTTAAATCTTAAAATTCAGGATTTTGCGACTTTCTTCACCTTCAAAGACTCAAATCCATAGTAGAATTCCAAAATAGGCAAAATCCATGGATTTTGATTGCGATTTTACGATTTCTTATAAACTAAGTCATTTATGACTATATACCATTTATAAGATATATTTAGCATTATTATTATTTTGGGTAAAATCCATCGATTTTGATTGCAATTTTACAATTTCCTATATCAATTTTACAAAAGTCTTTGAGGAAAATCCTTCGATTTTGATTGCAATTTTACAAGTCCCGATTTTGCTATTCCCTCTCAACCTGAAGTAAAGTCCCGATTTTGACAACCGATACATAACAACACTGTTGGTGATTCCTCGCGAGGCATGCAACTACATCTTCATCTATTTATTTATCAACTCAACTCCTATTGGTTGAATTCACTCAAACAGAAGATTCCTAAAACTGTATGTCTTAAAATACAGAATTCATAAACAAATAAAAAAAAATTATACATGCAGTAATTTTTAAGCTGATATACATGGTTTGGCTCATGTATATACTATCTTTTCTGGAAGTTGAGGAATTTGATGCTAAAGGCAAACACAAATGCAAAGAGGAAAACCCAGCCAATATGAGCAACAGCAACTTGTGGAAGAAAATTATGATTATAGCCCAAATTTTGTTTCAAGAATTCCTTCAGTTCCATGCTTCCAGCTCCTGGTATCACTATTTCTGAATTTTTGTCACCTAGCTGTGAGGATATAAGGCCATATAGTGTCCATGCAATAGGAGAAGCCCAATAGTACCATCTCCACCATATAGGTATTTGCTGTATCATATATCATATATTTTAAAGGCATCCAAATATATCTAAGTTTCTATATTAAAAAGACTTGAATGCACTTTTAGTCTTTCAATTTTCATTGATTCACGATTTTAGTTCCTCTATTTTAAAGGTATCCAATTATTAAAAAAGAAAGAGTATCATTTCCATAATGAATATATAATTAAATATCAAAAGGGTAGATCACATACCGTCTTAGGAATGAGAAAGCCAGAGAACAAGTTCCAAAGAGTGATAAAGAAGGACGAAGAAATGGTGGCAATATCGGGGGTTGGTGTTAGTGCAGCAAGCATCATTCCAAACAATGTGAAGTACATAAAACTCATAAATATGTAGTAATAAAACCATAAGAAGTTCGCAGCCTTCCATTCAAACCCAATCATGGAGTAAAGGATTAGTGCATAAATGGTTGTTTGAATTGCATTATAAATTGTCTCAACTGCCATCTGCATTATCAATAAATTGCTTTTAGTTTAGCTTCAATAAATAATAAAACAAAATGAATTTTGTTTTCATTTCTTGTTGTTAAGGATTCATGCAGAAACTTAGCTGTGCAAATCATTAAAAACATGACGCCAAGTGAAAACCAGGTGCAATTTTACAATCAAGAGTGAAAAACGGAAAATAAAAATAGAAAATCATATAGATGTTTTTGTTTAATACATACAAAAAAAGTCTACGGATCACTCTTCAGTTTCTTTTATACCTGACCAAATGCATAGGGTAATGCAGAATACATCCCTGCTGCTCTTTCCCGATAGAAAACCGTTCTTGCAATGGAAACAACTGGTTGCACGGTTGAAGAATTCATAAAGCCAAGAAAAAGAACAGCACAATACATGGCTCCCAAAAGATTTAGTAGATCTTGTTGTTTTTTGCTGCCAAAAATTTGTTAAGCAAAAACTAAAAGTGAATATTAATGAAGTTCAATATGACTGGTTAGAATATCAAACACCATCCCTTCAAAAAAAAAAAGAATATCAAACAACATTGATAAGGAAAAATTGAACAAATATACATTTTTATGACTTACGTCTTTTTGGCTTGCTGCCAAAATATTAGACCGAATGATAGTCCAATGACTAAGGTCATGAGAAATCGGACGCCATTGTATTGAGAATGTCTCCAATAGGACAGATTTTGTTTCCAGAAGTTAGCTTTGTATTGAACAAAAAATGATTGAGAATATTTGGTTGGGAAGTACAACTCCTTCGAATTTGGTGCTGGAGTACTCAGCTCCTTGATAAGTTCTTGATTCCTCCTAAAGAAAGTACAGACATAACAGAGTTCTTGTTGCATGTAACTCATAATAAGCAAGAAAAAAAGTTGCATAATGAAAACACAGGAAAAGCTTACTGGTAACGGTTGGAGTTGGCATAAATTTCTGCAAAATCTATATCTAATTGAGCCTCAACTGAAGCAGAACTGACTTCAAGCATCCATGTGGCTGGATTATAACCATCCTTGATTTTTTGAACACCTGAGATAGCCTGAAGTTTGTGTACGTTAGATGAAGTTATTCACATCTATAATAAAAACTTCAAAGATAGTAGACATGTAAAAACTTCAAATTTTTCAACGCTCACTTCAAAATATTCTACAAGCTTGTGTGAGTGACGATCAAGAGGTCCGGCATAGATAACTTGTCCTCCTCTTTTCATCAGCAATAGCTAAAGTAACAAATAAATCGAAGTTGAAGATATGCAATAATCAACTAAGGAAATAAATAATACACAAACTCTAAAATCTAGAAAGTCTAGACTTGCCTCATCAAAAGCTTCAAAAATATCCGTGCTTGGTTGATGAATTGTGCAAACAACAGTTCTCCCTGTATCTACTGTATTTCTCACGGTCCGCATAACGATAGCAGCGGCTCTAGCATCAAGGCCTGATGTTGGTTCATCCATGAAGATAATTGAAGGGTTAGCAACCAATTCCACAGCAATACTAAGTCTCTTCCTTTGTTCTGTTGATAGACCATTCACACCAGGAAGTCCCACAAAAGCATCTCTAAGTGCTTTAAGTTCTACCAATTCCATAACTTCTTCAACAAACATCTACATCAACAATAGAAATAGAAATAAATAAAACTTGTTATTGTAAATGAATTTCATCAAATATTTCAGATGAAAAATCTTGTATCATCACACCTTTCGAGTTTGTTTCATTACATCTGAAGGAAGACGAAGCCACGCCGAAAATAATAGTGATTCATAGACAGTAACATGAGGAGAATGAATATCATTCTGTTCGCAGTAACCACTAATTCGGGCAAATGTTTCTTGGTTCTTTTGGTAACCTGATATGCTAATATTTCCTTCAATGTATCCACCAGTTTTTCTTCCAGCTAATACATCCATGAGTGTTGTCTTCCCAGCACCACTAACACCTACAAGCGCTGTTAATATTCCTGGTCTAAAAGCACCACTAACATCTTGAAGTAGTTGAAGTTTTTTCTTGTTCACTCCATGACTCTTCATTTCCTGATATGATAATAGGTCATATATTCAGTGAAATATGAAAACTACAATAATTTTGCTAAACATATAATATAAGAACACATTTACACGATCTAAGTGAAAAACAAGAAAATTCATATTTATCACATTCATAAATGCTGAGCTCCTAATGAGTTCAGTGATAGGTGTCCATAGTTGGTGAAGTTACATACTACAGGCCGTTCTATGGTGCATAATTGAACCAATGCACAAATTAGTTTTTACCATTAAATTGATAAATCTCATCGTTAAATCAAATGAGATATGGTGTGACGTATTAATCTAATGGTAAAAAACACACTTGTGCATGACGCAAAGTTATTTTACTTGTGCATATTAGACAAAGCCACATAGCACAATAACAGAATAATTATCTACTTAGAGTTGAGTGACTTACTGCTGGCATGTCTATGAAGTAGCTAATATGATCAAATGCCATTGAAAACGGTTGAAACGGTAGAACCATTCCTCTTCTCGATTCATGGTTAGATGAACTGGTAATTTCTGATGAATTTCTCACTGCTAAGTCCATACCTGTTCTTAATCAGAAATAATTAGTGGTGTTAATTGAAGTATATTGTCATTAAATACATGAGAACTATGTGCAACAAATTTATTGTCAGAATATTGCCGCAAAATGAAGAAAAGTGACTTGTCTTGAAATTTTTGTAACACTTAAATTTATTTGGAATTATTGCAACTAAAGTACTAAAACATATTTACGAATCAAAATTAATGATGCTGATTACTTATAACACACATTTCTTTAAGTAACAATGAGATACATTTAGAATCACCAATAAATAAGGGGGAAATATATTACAATAGATACAAACCTTCAAGGGGGTGGTGTCTAGAGGATGGATTTCCATTGTTCTTGTCATCTTCATCCGCAGTGACTGCTTTCGAATCACCTAACGCTGAAATTTTGGTTTAATATTTAAGTGTTTAGCAAAAGTGAAAAGCTATTTAATGTAAATAAGAATATTTGTAATAATTTGTATTAGTAGTATTCAGCCTATTAATCAAGCCCATTAGGTTTAGAATTGTCTATTTAAGCAAATTGGTGGTTGTCCTATTTTCATATCTTTTGAAATATATCATATATTATTTTCTACATGGTATCACGAGCTCCCTTTTTTGGGGACCTTGCTTCCGCAGCCTAGCTGCCATCGCTGTGGGTTCTTTTTCCTTTGTCATCATCCCGGATTTTTGCTCCTTTACTACAGCCTTTGCAGTTCTCTTTTTTTGTTTGGATCATCATTGTTCATTGTCATCTGTTTGTTACCAGTTACAATTACTGCTCACACGCGTTTGGAAGCCTTCCACTACAGTTTTTTCTTTGGTAATCATACCATTAGAATTGTCGCCTCAAGACCGGCCAGAACCTCGCCGCCATTCACCTGTGCACACGTTCTCGCACGCCACCAGCCTCTACGCCCCTCATCGGTGCATGTAAGCCACATGTCACCTTCCAATGGTTTTTTGTCTTCACACACTAAGATCAGAGCCTTCTGAGTCTGTTTTGGTGGTTAAAATTCATGTCAGAGATGTTTTGTTTCACTAGAACTTTTGGATGTTGGATGATCTGTTTAACAACAATTCTCCCTTTGTTGCTGATTTTTTTTTTCTTTCTCTGGTGCTCTATTCTTGTTTAGATGGCAGAAGTTGGTAACACTAATTCCAGCGTCACTCATCTAGGAAAGGGTCATTATCAAAAGAAAAATAAAAGTGAAAGGGTCTTAATTATTTAAAATGATTTAGAAAAACAAAATCAAAAAAATGAAATGGTAACAAACCCTTAAATCACATTGAGATAGACCAACATTATGGATGAAACTTGTACCAGAAGATTTGCAGATACAATATGAAGGTCGTATTAAGTTGTTTTAACAATGTAAGTATTGCTCATAATCATGTTCATCGTGACATGACAAACACATTGAGATAGACCAACATTTTGTTAAAGAGAAACTAGATAGTATATTGGTAACTTCAAGTCTTCAACCTACATTCCTTATGTGAATCAGCTGATAAATGTGTTAACAAATGGTTTACAAAATGAATGACTCAACCACCTTACGAGCAATCCTAGAATGATAGATATCCATTCACCATCTTGAGGGGGGGAGTGTTGTAATAAGAATATTTTAAATTATCTGTATTAGTAGTATTCAGCCCATTAAGTTTAGAATAGTCTCATTAAATAAATTAGTGCTTGTATTACAAATATATCTTATATTAGTTTCTGCATTATTCAGTTACAGGAATAGGAAATCAGAAAATACTTATGACTTACGATTCAAATAAGTCAATGAGAGGATGAAGAGAAGGTTGAAGAGAAGAGAAAACCCAACCAAGACTCCAATGCAGATCCAATACCAATAATCTTCTGTAAACAAGCCTCTGGCTTTGAGAAGTACTTTTCCAACTGTCGGTGCATCAATTCTTGTGTCTTTATTTGGCTGCAAAATATTAAAAAAAAATAAAAAATAACAATGTTTAAAGTCCATATATCATATAATAACAGTAAATAATATTGGACAATCGAGTCTTTGTTGTTTGTATAAGTACATTAAGGCAGTGACAAACAAGAATAGGAAAATTAAATTCTTACTTTACTCCATCTTTTGTCTAAGAATTCATTAATTGCTATGGCATTTTGGCCATACATTATAGGAGATATATAGTAGCCCCATATCATCCATGGCTTAATGTCATCTACAAGCACAAAAGAAAATATGTTGCAATAAGTATTTGTTCAAACTATAGAACACACCACCAAGGTCTGGCGCAAGTGGTTGGTTTGCCGTGTAAGTGAGTGTTGTAAAAGAAGTGATCAATTAGGGTTCAGTTACAACATACCTTTGGCAATAATGAAACCTCCTAGCACAAATACCACTACAAAGATCAGCACAGACAATGAACTTGAAACAACTGGTGTTCTACCAACTGCAGCGATGAACCGAAATAAAGAAAGAGCCATCTGATGAATGCCAAATAATGCCAAGAATTGTCGAAAAAATCTGATCATATAGACAAGAAATAGTTATAATTCTATTTTCTCTATATAAAGAAACTTATTGCCTCTATGTATAGTTTGATAAAAGTAAACTCATATTACCTGCTAGCAGAAGGAGCGAACCCAATTGTAAAATACGTAAGAACAATCCATATCGCTGATTCCAAAAAGGAAAGAGGGATCCTAAGAATCCATATGGGTAACGCAAATGCCCATGCAGGGTAAAACATGAAATCCCTCTGTTTGTAGAACACAGGAAGCCTAGAAACTGTCATAGATAGTTCTGCCATCCCATTGAACATCACATTTATCATTGTAAAAAATAATGCACCATGGAATTTTTGTCCATCTTGAACAGTACCAACCGGCATTTTTGTTCTAAAGAACACAGTAAAAGTAATAATAGACATGATTGCTATCTGTGTTGTTTTGAACACATAAACAAAAGCATTCCTCTTCATAAGAAGCCATTCTTTTGAAAGGCATGCCTTAAATAGTTCCCATTTTGAAATACCATATTTTTCTTTGACTAATGCTGCTGGGTGAGTTTGACTCTTATTATAAGGAACCTTAAGCTCTGTCACAAGTTGTTTTCCAATATGAAATGAGTTCAAGGAATCAACAAATTCAGAAACTGAAACATAGCTATAAGGTTCATCTCTTCTAAACCAGTATTGTTGTTGATCTTTCTTGGATGTTACTTCTTGTAAGAAATCAGCAACACATTTTCTCTCTGGGCACCTAAATCCCGTGTATTCAAAGAACTCTAGCACGTTTTCACGCGGACCTTGATATACAATTTGACCTTCTGAAAGTAGAATAATGTCGTCAAAGAGTTCAAATGTCTCTGGTGCCGACTGTAAAAGGGAAATGACTACGGTTACATCCATTATATGAACCATTTGTCTCATGAACTTGCATATTTCAAAAGTGGTTGAGCTATCCAATCCTGTTGAGATTTCATCCATGAACAGTACTTTTGCTGGTCCTACCAGCATCTCGCCTACATCAAGTTACAATTGAAGCAATAAATACAACTTAATAAATAACTAAAAGTTCTGAAACTGTGAGAATAAATGTTTAATATGTTAAATTGTTGGTTAAGAATGTAGTAGAAAAGTATATAACCTGTTGTTAATCGCTTCTTTTGTCCTCCAGAGATGCCCCTTTTCATTTCACCACCTACCATAATGTCAGCACAAATATCCAATCCAAGCATCTGTTAACAATATAAAATCCAGCTTTTACAAATGTGGTTATGTTTGAATAAACAACTTATTTAAGCGCTTAAAACATAAGTGCTTATCATATAAGTGCCTATATATAAACTATTTTGTACAAGTTATAAATTGTTTTCATAAGTTGTGTTAAAGAGTATCAAAATAAGAAGAAAACAATAAAGACATGTCACAAGTTGTTTTCATAAGCTCTCCGAAACAGTCTTGCAAGTTCTTATGCCAAGAGATAAGCTCAATTAAGTCAATACAAACAACCCTAAAATAGAAGCATATAGGTAATACTAATATAGTAATAGGAAATCTGAAATTATAAACAACATATAGACAAAAACCTTGAGAACATAATCTGTTACAAAACTGGTTTTTTGGCCTGATAATGCAACAGCCTTCATGAAAGCATCAATCTCAGGGTCTGGTTTAATTCCTGCATCTTTCTCCCTTCTTGAGAGTTCCATCAACAGTTCATACCTTGTGCCAACACCTAGACAGCATGATGAAAAATCCAACGTCTCTCTCACTGTATTTTCTTTGTAGTGAATGTCATGCTGACTAATATAGGCACAAGTTTTTGTAGCAACGAATTCATTTAACTCATGACCACAGTAAGTTATTTTCCCAGAAGCCTATTCAGTATTCACACCCAAAAACAAATATCACTTGTCACAAAATTTACAAATTAAAATAAAATAAAATAAAACTGAAGTGATTTAAAACAACAACAACAATAATCAAACTCTATCCCACTAAACAATATTTTCGTATCATATAAAGCAGTTAAAACCCTCCTCCAATTCAAGTACTCAACTTGAATTTGATGGTTTACATCTTTTGTTATTTTCCGTCGTTTTTCACTATGGACCCAAGATATAAAAGTGGTTTAAAAAATATATAAAAGTGAAAATGGGAACAAACCCTTAAATCACGATCAAGTTTTCCTGCAAGTGCTAGAAGCAATGTTGTTTTCCCAGAACTTGGAGGGCCTAGAAGGAGTGTCATCCTGAAATTACCACACCAAATCAAATAAATATAATTTTCATTATCATACATTAGATTATACAAGAATGCATCAATTTATCAATGTAATTTAATTTTATCTCAAACTACCTTGATGGTTTAACAATTCCACTAACATGTTTGAGAATCTGAATCTCTCTCTTCTTGGATGGTGCAAGACGGAACAATCCAAGAACACTCTACCATGCAAACAAACAAGGTAATCATATAAAGCATTAATACCAAACTAATAACACTCTCAAATGTGAAAATATAAGATATAGTTTTATATAATATATATGAAAAAAGTAATTGGTACCTCCAAAGTGTTGATTGTAACATTAAGAAGAGTAGGAAGTGCTCTACTTCCAACATACACATCTCCTTCCACTGATAAATTCTCATAACGGACTTCAATCTTTGGAATTTCAATCCCCACCCTACATTGTATTGCATTGCAGTTATAAACGTAAACACACTCAAATTTAAAAATATCATCATATCATGACCTTGATTGATATTTATGATAATAATAGAGAACTGCAATATATATGTTGCTATTGTTATAAAGGATCCAACTACCGGTGGTGAGAATATGATAGGTCCAGTTAATGTTAGTCTTTGCTAGACTCAAGTCTAGTCTAAGGAATTAATTGAAAACTGTCCCCTCAAATTGATCCGCCCCTGATAATAAGCTGATCGGGGTTTATAACCAGATAAAAAAAATGTTTGAATCGTAACTCTCAATAGATTCATGTTTATGTGTCTTGAACCGGATAGATTGTGGTACACTATTTGCAAAATGAGTAAACACGTTGCTGCGCAGTTCACACAAGTCTTTCCTATTTTTCTTTTTTTTGTTGAACCACACATGTCTTTCCTATTATTATTTTTTAGGATTATTTTTGGTTTTATTTTTATTTTAATTAATTAATGTAGGCTCCGAATAAATGAATACAATTCAGTATATTTTGATGGAATAGAATTCTGTATTTCAAAAAAAAGGAACATGTAGACAACTGATTTTCACGTTGATATTATCAAAAGACTTTTCTCATGATAAATAGTATTTCTCTTTGAATAAATAACTTGACGTATATTTAACAAGACGAACGATATTATATATCCTAGGGCGGATGGAGGCTACTACACTCATCACAAGTTCAAATCTCACGATTTCCGTTTTGATTTTAACTATTGGAGGTTGGATCTTTTAGTATGTGTTCATTTTCTTGAGCATATAATTCTTTTGGTTTTCCTTCCTAATTTTTATGTATGTAGGTTCACCCACCCTTCAATCAAATTTTCATGTATGTAGGCTTGAACATATGAGGGTAGACCATTAGCTGATTGTTGGATAATAGTCAACGGACAACAAAGTGGTTTAACAAGTTGTTGGATGCAAATAATCAAACTATGTATGTGGGTTGACATATCAAAAATATCCAAAAATATGATACTAGATTACAAAGATAAATATGTGTTCGGATCCCAAAGAGCTGCTGCACCATAAAACAGTTATAGATAATCAAAGTTTGATAAAAAATAAAATAAAAAAATCAAACCTGTCTTGTCAACAATCAGCTATGATAATAGATTATCAACGTAGATTCTCTCTTTTGGTTTGTCCATCCAACAGTAATTAGCCGTTGGAAATTGACCAACAACCAATCATGGTTTGACGAACCACAACATATATGGTCCGTCCAACCACCAGTTGGTTGTTTGATATAAAATCCAAATCTAAAGATAAAGAGACAAACCTGTCTTGTCTGTCTCTAAG
>Ga0228711_1006315_pt1 | contig 17670 bp, 11 predicted proteins | sample MedpolnodulmetaG_2_FD_177996 | JGI IMG/M metagenome (GOLD analysis project Ga0228711, IMG submission 177996) | Root nodule microbial communities from Medicago polymorpha collected in Santa Monica, California, United States - brown nodules | ecosystem: Host-associated > Plants > Roots > Nodule...
ACGAAAACTAAAAAAAAACAAAAAAAAAAAAAAAAAAAAAACAAGGATTTTTATAGAGCCAAATTAATAATAAAAAAATGATTTGAGAAAGTAGGAAGGGCGCAGTGGCCAGACATATAGCATTTAGGTTAAACATCATATAAAAAACAGTCATTGGATCCTATCAAGAAATGTATAGTTTTGTTACAAAAAATAAATCAAATGCAAAGGAGGGACTTATAATTTCAATCTACAATTGACGAAGTGCGCAATTTTCCTATCAAAATGGTTCATTTCAAAAAATTTGCTGCAGGTCTTTAAGTTACATTACATTTGAGACCAAACTTTGATGGTGCCAAACTTTATGTGCAGAGATGGACCGCTCATTTGAGATCAACTATAACTGGAATCAACATGTGTCCCTACATGTTTTTTAACTGAATTAAGCATGTATGGAAAATCTCAGTACGGTATTTAGTATGACAAGTTGACAAACATCCTTCAGTCAGAAGATGCATAGAAAATCATGTGCACTATATATTCCAACTTCATACATAAAATCAGTAAAGTTAACTGTACTTACAAAAACAAATTCCTCTGCTAACAATTGGCTGAAGCAAGGTACTTGTAGTCAAGATGCTCACTTTTGCAAAGTGCGGCTAGGTATTTGAGGACATGAGGAGGTGGATTAATGTCACGAATCACATTAACAAACTGCCATGCATACGAGTTGCTCCCAGATTTGAACACAGCATTAAAAAGTATTGTGTAAGTTACAAAATCAGGAACCAAATTTTTCATATGCATTTCTCTGAAAAGATTTATTGCTTCGTCTATCCTTTCACTCTTGCAATATCCATCAATCATGATAGTATAACACATAACGTCAGGTTCCAAACCCCTTTTAATCATTTGGTTAAATAAGAAAACTGCCTCGTCAAGATGTTGCTTTTTCCATAAAGCGTCTAACAAGATACTGTAAGTTATAGTATCTGGGGGTGGACCTTTAACATGCATCTCGTTAAGAAGCCTCCATGCATTTGAGATTCTCCCAGATCTGCACAAGCCATCAATTAGACAACTATAAGTTACAATATGAGGAACCAAATTCTTAAGATGCATATCTCTCAATAAATTCATGGCCTCACCCATTCTTTGACTCGTGCAACACCCATGAATCAAAATGGTATAACTCCAAACATCAGGTGTCAAGCCCCTTTCATCCAGTTGATTAAACAACAAAATTGCTTGGTCAAGGCGCTTGCTTTTACACAAACCATCTAATAAGATACAACAAGTAACAATATCTGGCGTCAAACCGCTCCTATGCATTGTCTTTACAATCTCCCAAGCATCCGAGACTTCACCAGCTTTACACAAGTAGTCAATCAAAGAATTATAAGTAACAATGTTCGGCGCCACACCCTCACGACACATTTCATCAAAAACTTTCACAGCATCACGCACTCTCCCAACCTTACAATATCCATGAATAAAAACATTATACGTCCAAACATCACGCTTAAAACCCCACTCACCAATTGCATCAAACAACTCCCTTGCCATATCCACATTCCCCTTCAAACAATACCCACCCATCAAAGCAGTACACGTTACAATATTCGGCTCATAACCTCTCTTCACCATCTCATCAAACACCTCACGCGCTTCCACCAACATCCCATTTTTACACAACCCATCAATCAAAACAGTAAAAACATAAACACTAACATCCAAACCCCTTCTAATCATCTCATCCACCAATCCAAAACCCTCCAAAAATTTCCCAACACCACACAATCCACGTATCAACGAACCATACGTAAACTCATTCGGACAAACCCCATTTCTCACCATCTCATTATAAAACTCAAAACCCTCATCAACAAATCCATTTCTACACAAACAATCAATCACAATACTATACATAACAACATTCCCTTTAACAAAAAAACAATCTTTTTCCTTTTCATTTTCCTTCTCAATCATTCTCAACAAATTCATAGCTTCATTCACCCTCCCATTTTCACATAACCCATTAATCAAAATCCCATAACTAACCTCATTCAAACTAAACCCATTATTCACAATCTCATCATGAAACTCCAATGCTTTCAAAACACCACCATCAACACATAAACCTTTAAGAACCATGTTTAATGCCACAGTATCTAAACCATAACCGCGTTTAAGAATCTTACCAAATATCGAAAAAGCAAAAGAAACATGACCCAGATGGAAAAAACAAGTGATAATAATAGTGAGAGTGATAATACAAGGTGTAATGAAGTTATTGTATTCATTTTGGTTGAAAAGTGCAAAGGCGGTTGAATGTTGATTGGTTTTCATTAAGCATGTAAGGTGTTTGTTGAAATGCGTGAGAGAAGAATGAGAATGGAATGAATTTATGAAGCGAGGGATTGAAGAGGTTTTTGCAGCGGTAGAACGGTGAAAGAGTGTTGTGTGGCGTAATAGCATTCTCTTCATGTTTTGGTGAAACATGAAGAGAATGGAGAACGGTTTTATGTTATGTGTAGTTGAAGAAAGAAGAGGATGAAGATGAGTTTGAATGATTCGGCGGCGGGGTGGGGACTTGGAAGGTCTCGGTTTCCATGGCTGGTTTGTGGTTTTTTTACAGCTTATTTTCAACTTAGTTACTCAAGTAGTTTACACATTTTTTGAAAAATTTACCCATTTTTTAGAGTAAATTTTTTACCCTTTCTTTCTGATTATTTACAAGAGATTAATTTATTTATTTATACAAGAAATTAAGTTTAATTCGAATCTTGAAATAATGAGAGTACAATTAAATTGATTGAGTTCGAATATTCTTCATCCATATATTTCATAAGTCAAAAGTGCATTAACAGATCAAACTCATAATATTGATGACCAAACTTAATTCTTTCACCTATAGTCAATGGTGAAGAATAAGGAAAGATACACCATCTTTGATTGCATTCATTCTCGGGAATTTTTTTTTTATTGGTGTTTACTCATTTCAACTATATATGGTATTTAAAATGACTGATTCAACCACATTTTGACGAGTTATTTATAACGTTGAGATAATGTTAAATTTGGTGATAACCATAATAAGCTCTACTCAAAAATGGTATCGACACAAAAAAATCATAAAAACTTCAACACAATTATCAAATCTCAAACCATGAAGTGGTGGAGTGATCAAATCACTGTTTCCATGGCAACTTTCTAGGAGGGCGCTTGAAGGTTCTTTCTTCATTGAAGTTGCGGTCACATAAGTCGGGTATAGAGGCGATGGATGAGATGGGGGTTAATTAATCGATTAGAGACTTGTAACATGAGGTTGACACATGGAGCACAAGAAACAATGGTTGTTGTCGGAAGAACTAGGTGGAACAGTTAACTTGGGGTTTGATGTGGGTTATGGTTGTTGTCAAAAGAACTAGGTGGATCAAATTAACATAGTTTTTGATTAATAGACGAAATGACAATAGTTATTAAAAATTGACACACATAGGTGGAGAAGCCGGACTTCAAACCTCAACCATGACGTTCGACCTAATAATTTCAACAGTTTTATCGGTTAAACTATGATTTGTAGACAAATTAACACAATTTATGTAAGGGCTACAAACGATTTTATCACAAAAATCATTACGAGCCACTCAATGCAATATGAGATAAAACTTATTTTCAAAAAATAGTATGTAAAGAACAAATCTAAACTTCATTTTAGATTTGAATTTTAGTCATTAAGTTGTTCGCTGAATAAAGATCAAACAATCCACAGTTTAAGTTGAGTTATAAATTTGATTCAATTAAGTCATTTCTTATGATAAGGAAAATACAAATAGAAAAGCATAGAGACATGGATGATAGTTTGAGACTCTAAAATTCAGACGACAAAATCACCAGACAACAAAATTTTCTATCCCTCCTCTTAATTTCTATCTTCTAGTTATGCAATTAGGAGCAACTTTTTTCGGAAAAAACCACACAGATTCCAGAAAAATGCCCTTCCGGACAGAAAAAATGTGTAATTGTGTTTTCGTCTGAAAATACACATCCAAACGGCAAAAAAAATTGTAACTTGTTTGGATGTATACTTCCAAAGTGACCTTGGAGTGTGAAAAGTGGCTTCCATACAATTATAGTCTCATGCTCACATGGATTAATTCCTCTTAAAATAGGTCCGCGTGACTGGAGGTCAATTACTAACATATTGTCATTTTGTTTCATATTCTTACCAATGCAACCCATATTGTAAGCACATTCAACAAAAGTAACATGAAGCTACTAAGCATATTTTTGATTGTGCGACAGTTTTCATTCATATGTCCCAATGCAGTTAATATGAGAAGCTACAATTTACAGCTTTAGCTCAAACTTGCAGTAGTTAGGCTTTACTTCACCGCGATATCAAACATACTATAAACAAATTAAAATAAAAAATCGTCTCCTTGAGAATTTGAGATAAATCCAAAATTAACAAGCACTAAAAATGGAAGTACAAAAAAGAAAAAGAAACAAACAAAATAGCCAGATGTAAAGGAAACGTGCAAGAAACAGGGCAGTCAATAATCCGATGAAGGAGCCATAAAAAAATGAGACCTATAAGCTGAGCATTCTTTCTCCAACTCATCTACTATCCTGCAAACAAAAACATAAGAGGTTCTATTGAGAAAAACTGATGAATGAGAGATAGCGGTGAAATCTGCGTAAGCGAAAATTTTCAATTTGCATTATATTTAGTTCACTCTACTGGCGAAAACACTATCATTTAAACGTGTTGATGTTTTACAGAACATAAATCTTAATGTGATTAATGCTTGTGCTGTGCTGTGCCTAAACAAAGTGAAGGACATAAAATAGCTACCTTCAGCAACGACATCATTAGCTTAAGAGCTCTCTTCAGGAATTCCGAAATACATCCTATTGGCTAACTTCCTCATGTCCGTTATTTCAATCCTGATATAAGAATCAACAGATAGAGAATTAGAAACAAAGGAAAAAATTAAATATACCCTCAAGCCTATACCTGATAAAAAAAGTACTACAAAAATCAATGCTAACCTTTCAGCATCGACATCATCATCATCTGACTAAAATAAAAATGAACTAAATTACTCATCAATTATATCACAAAAAGTGCTGTACAATAATTTTAAACAAAAACATTAGCCTAGATGATATACACAAATAGCTCATAGGGGAATATGTTTTATGGAATTCAGTGCAGAATGTGAGAGGATAAAACCTTGAAACCTAGAAGAAGTTTTATGAAATTTATTGATCGTATCATAGATAATCAATCTAATGGCGCACTGAGTGGTTTACCTCAAAAATAGTTTTAGCTTCATCATTAAATGTTCTGCAAAGAATTTCATAACTCTTCTTCATCTGCATATGAGAACAGAAAAATTAACTTGTGCATAGAATTTCATAACACGTACGACTTTGGAGGGGGGTACATACCATTGGATATACTTTAGAAGGTGACGTGGCTGATATGATATATCTGTAACGGAAATATTTCATCCGTCAACAAAATGAAGACTAAACATAAAAAGGGAGGGGAAAAGTAATATAACGGAAAAATCTAGAAAGTAATTAGGATGATATCTTGATAGATAACCTGGGCTAAAACCAAATATTGTGAGAATTATGAAAGTAGAAAATAGGAGAGATGAGAGTTTATGAAAGTAGAAAATAAAAACAGTTACAAGACCTGCAAAGATCCTTAACTTTTTATTATGAGAATCAAGATACAGCAATAACTCTTACGATCACAGAACAAGTTCATGTGTAATCATCACATATAACAACTAACATTATCATTACAAGTTTATAAATTGAAATTAGAATTGTAACAATGATTGACATGTCGAGGATTTGTGCAAATAACTACGCGATGCTAGGGTAAACAATATATAAGTCTAAGACACATAGAATATAGTTATATATGTGATACACATATAATATAGTTATATATGTGGATTTCATAATGAAACTAATGAATCTTCTCTTGTAGACATATATGTGGTTCAGGAAACCTGCTCAAAAGCAGACAAATATTTTCTGGAATGCATTAAGGTTGAAATACAATTAAATTAATAAGGCTTATACGAGCAGTTAGGGATATAACATACTTTTTTTCCCTCTCATTCCTATCAAACTTGACATGTACTTTTCGTAAGCGATAAAAGATTCAATGATGGCATACATCTCAGAAAATGTTACCTTAGTTTACTTGTGTAAAAATTCATAGCTGATACGTTCGCCTTTTGAACAGTTAGCACGACAGCACCCATGCAGTTCTACAAGAAAAGTTAAAAAAATATCAAAGATCATATTAGATGGGTCATTAAACTCAAGCCTGTTAATAAATCAATAAATTGAACAGTATAAATCAATCAATAAATGAAATTAGTTTCTTCAAAGATCACAAATTCATAATTCAACAATCCATCATCTTTTCCTAGACTATAAGTTGTGTCCTTTGCAACACAACAATAATTCTCTATTATCATCAAAAGTCAGAGTGAGTTTAGAAAAACAATTAAGCACCTTTTGGGCGATAAGCTCAATAAGTTCCATTAGAAGCTTTCCCAATCCTTTCCCCTGGAGACGAGGCTCAAGCTGTAGTTCATACACATAAAGTACCGGTACCTCTTCTTCCAAAACAAAGCGGTAATGTACAAATCCAACCAAGGGACCACTGTCTTCTTGACGACTAGTTGAAGGATGTTCCTCAGTCAACACTGTTGTCATCTCGTCAGCATTTGCATTAGTAACCTCATGCGCAAATATATAGCGTGCTTCAGGATCAACCGTTTCTCTACGCTTCACCTTTTCTTCCTCTTGCCACTCAAATCCATATGGCCCTTCCATATTAAGCTGTAGATTTAGACAAGTTAATTTTTTTTGTTAGCCCGCCCATTTCAATGAATAAGCTAACACTGGCCTATCATGAACATAAAAAAGGGGACAGCTGTTCTGATTCAGACAAGTTTAAAGGCAGCCATCTGTGATCCACGAAGTTTCATGGCAAAAACCTTGTCGTTCAGCCAAGGTTCACCCTCATGATATTATAAACAAATGAAAAAACAAAATTCAAAGCTTTGATTAACTAATAATTCTTCTTTCTCTTACAGTGAAGGTACATTTTTGGAACGGAGCACAAACCAAATAGGACAATCATGAACAAAAGGGGAAAATGATAGATATCTCTCGTGAGTAAACAGCAAACCCAATTCTACAAAAACAGATAAATAAACGCAGACAAAAACAGACAATGGAATTCAGCCAATTGTGCCTACATCTCAAAGACTCAAACAGCAGAACGACTTGTAGTTTTCCAATAATGCAATGTCAATAGAGCACAAAGCTGCGTTTAAATACTACACTCTAAAATACAAGTTTACCCCTAAACTGTATCATGGGAGCTTTACCCCCACACTCTCAACCCTCGTAGTCATAACCCTATGAATGATCCATGCTCAAAGTCATGACCTCTCAATCCGCTACGTTGCACTTTCAGATCCACTCATTATGCTCAAGCGTCTGCCCACTTATCCGTTAATTTGAACCATACTCGATAAATATAATGATAACATTTGTTTAAACTTATATACATTTCAGTTAAGTAACTCTAGTATTATTTTTACCTTAAGAAGTCTCTGAATATATTGTTTAACAGGAGAGGAAAGGTTAATGCCATGTCCTGACTTTAAACACACTGAGAGACCTGGAAATAAGGTAAAATTAGGCACTCAGAAGCAACAAACAAGAAGTTCAAACATAAACATCAATATCATCACATTACCATAACTATGTTGAAATATTAATGATTATTATAGCCTTATAGTCTATAGGTACTATCACTGCTTACTCCTGTAATTAGTAGCATAGTTAGTAGAAGTTGGGTGCAGCTTAATTTTGGGGGAAAACTTGATAATAAGTAATAACAGACACAAACTTAGATTAATTATTAGTAGATAGAAAATCAGACTCAGTTAAGTTTTTTTTTTATTTTTAAAAAAGAGTCAAGTTTGTTAATTGAATACGCGGTTTGTTACAGTTCAGTTAGAAAGTTAGACATTCGTCACTTTTGGCTCTAGTTGGCAAGACCAAACTGCTTACTTTTAGTAGATAGTTCGTAGCATTTTTTTCACGAGTTTATAGCATTTTTTGAGATGCGACATCAAGCAGCATTTGAGCTTATCGTTTAGAATTTTTCTCTCATTTCTACCCTCCTTATCTTAATTGAAAAAAAATATTAATTCTTTTCTTTTTTGACTAAATTTAAAATATTAATTAAATATATCATTTTATATTTATCAATTAAGTTAAACGCAATTGTCATAAAAAAAACTAAGTTAAATGCTAATTTTACCAAACACTTCAAATTCAATAAGCTGGTTGATCCACTATCAGCTAGTTTATCCTCAATCAGTTAGCTTATCAGGTATCTGCTATTTTTTACCAAACAGTAACAAAGCCTTACGTCCTGTCTGGGTTAGCTTATTTAAGTTTATCTATGAGCTTAAGCACATGTGATACTATTTTGAAGAACTTGTCAAAACAGCTTATGACACGTTTATAATTTGTTTCCAGCTTATTTTCATAAGCTTCTCATGATAGCTTATGAAAACAACTTATAGATTATACAATATCTTGTGTTGTAGAAATAGCTTATTTGTAAGCATTATATGATAAGCAATGGTAAGTGTTTATGTTATAAACCGTTCAAAATAAGCTGTTTATCCAAACAAACGCTTAATGCGTAACTAATCTAACTGCATTTAACAAACTCAAAAGCTGTTACCGTTGATTTCGAAGCAGCGATAATCGGGAAAAGAAGCTAGGTGATCCTTTTTGCTATATGCGGTTTTGATGAGTTGTTCATTTGCGTTCTTCTTTGCGAGAACCTGCAAAACGGAACGGTTTTGTTCGAATTCAAAAACACTCGTGAATGAAGAAAGTTTTGAGGATTTTTTGAACTAACTTCGCTGCGTGTTAACCTTCTCTTTGTTACGACGACGTTGTTGTGTGTTGCATTGGTTCCACGGTGACGTTCGAGCGTCTCGGAGTTCATTGCTGGTGAGTGTGGATCAATTTTTCATTTTTTGAGAACACTAAACTCTTTTTCTTTGCTTAAACGGGGTAACATGCGATCATTAGTCACAATAGTACGTTAATGTAACAAAATTATAAAATAGTTTTTTGACATTAAAATAATTTCTCGATGCTCACAATATCTCTTTTTATATAGTGACCGATATGACAACAATATATTGAAAGACTAATATGACAATATTAATGAAATATTTTAGAAAAATGTTAACTTGTATATTTAGAGCACAAGATAATGATCTAAAAATAGAAGTAAAAAATATATGTTGCATTGAAAAGATAAGTTTTTTAACTTTTAAGATCAAGAATGCACAATTTCCAAGATTAAATTACTACATTTAACGAAGTGATCATAGACCATTTTAAAATTTTGATACATTTAAATATTATTGTAACATTACACATTTGCTTATCAAAGTGATTGTTACACCTTATTAACTAGTTAAAGTTCACTCTTGACAAAAAAAAGTTGAACTTCACTAAACTTATGGTCTAATAAAAAAAATAGGCTAAATTACACCAAAAATCATTTAAGTTATTTAATTGTAATAAATCAGTCTAAGTTTTTCGTACCACTTACGTTATTTAGGTTATTTAATTTTAGGCTTATTAGATCGTTTGGTCCTCTAACTAATTTCATATTTTCATTTTGGTCACATATTTAATAAAAGTGGCGAATTAGTCCCTCAAGTTTTGCGTCGTTTGCCAAAAAAATCATTTCTGTCAAACGTTTTCTTTCCCGTTAGTTTTTGGCCACGTGGCTAATCCAACGTGGCTGGTATAAAAGCGAAAAACGAGTCTGAAACCCAAAATTAGGGTTTTCTCATCTTCAACCATCAACCAGCCACCTTCCTCTCTGCAAAATCCGTTTCATATCCCTAATCTGCAAAATCCCCTTCTTCATCTTCGAATCCATCCTTTCTCTTCTTTGAATCCCCTTCGTTCGTACTGAGAGATGTCGAAACAAATGGGACAATCCATTGGGTCAGTAGGATTGAGCCTGAGAAGAAAAACATCTATTGAATGTAGGTGTGGTGAGGGAACAGTGATTCGCACTATAACTGATAACACGAATCCAAATTGTGGGAGAAGATTTTGGGGATGCAAAAACTACAAGAATCAATTTGACAAAGGTTGTAACTTTTTAAACTGTTGGATGAAGATGTTACTGATTATAGGGATCTGTTGATATCAAAGCTGGAGAAAAAAATGTCAAGTTGAAGACCGGACTGGAGAAAACAAGAACATGGTTGAAGATCTCTTTGATTTTTGGGCTAGGGTGTTTTGGGGTTTGCCTGGTTTTTGGGACAATATTGGCCTGCAAATGTAGTGGCTCGTGGAATCAATTGTATTTGAAATAGTTTGGTTGTAATTGTCATTTTGAAATTGTAATGTCAGATTGGAATGAATGAATTTGTAATGCCTATTTTCAATGAATGAATGTTCCTATTTTGAATGAATGAATGTTAACGTTTTTGTTGGAGTAATGTCTATTGTTTCTTGCAAAAATGAATGAATGAATGATATTTCAATTGAAAAATTATGCATATAGTGTACTGTAAAAAGTGATTAATGGAGTAATTTGAAATGAAAAATTGAGCATGGTTTTGGTGTAGTTATTTATCAAACCCTGCACCAAAAAATACAGTTTATGTATCAATATTCTTTCATATGGTAACCCTGTACAGATATGTTTGCAAATCAATACCAGTTATATGTTGCAGACATAGCGGAAAATTAGCAGAAAAAGACTAGTACATGGAATTGAACTTAATCATATTGCACATAAAATGTGATTGCACTTAGGCATTACATAAGCATTAGAGCTATATTGTAGCTTGCAACTTAGGCAAATACATCAAAATAAGCATAATAAGTAGATTGTAGCTTGCACTTAGGCATTACATAACATGTATGCACTTAAGGTTGACACAAAACCCTCAACTCTAATAGAAGTTTTCTTTTTCTTCCCATTTGAACCTTCTGGCTGTGATGTAGATAGTCTCTCTTTTTGCTTCCTCTTCCTTGGTTTTCCACCTCTAGTTCCAGCTTGTGCAGTTTGTGTACCAGCACCTTGTGTAGCAGCAGCACCTTGAGCAGTGGGTGCAGTTTGAGAATTCTTTTGAGTGTTAGCAGTCCCTTGTGTCCTTTGAGTGTTAGCAGTCTTTTGAGTAGTTACAGCCCTTTGATTAGTTACAGTCCTTTGAGTGTTAGTAGACCTTTGAGTAGTAGGAGCTTGATGAGTTTGTGCAGTTTGTGTAGTAGGAGCTTAAGCAGTTTGTGCAGTTTGACTAGTCAGTGGAGCACTTGGACCTTGAGCAGATGAGACTGATGCAGGGTTTGATGAGTTCTCAGATGGAGGTGGTGGAGTAGGTGGTGGGAGCTTGCAAGTGGACTTATTATGTCCACTCTGCTTGCATCTGCTACATTTCATTCCCCATCTAGCCCTCCTGAGTTGACCATCATCCTTTAACAATTCACCTGCCTCTTTGTTCCTTTTTTTCTTTGGCCTGCCAGGTTGCCTTCTGCTAGGAGGTGGCTGAAGATCATTATACTCAGTTTTGCGCCATAAGACCTGGCCATTAGCAGGGTAGATGATTGGAGCATAGCAAGCTACATACGTCTCCTTCTTGTAATAAGGTCATCCACTAAATTAGGGTCATGGTACCAAAGTGACCTAACCATTGGGTAACCTAACCGTTTTAAAGTTGATAAAATTGAGAAGTAAGCCCAATAATCTGGTTCACCCTCTAGTACTGTTTCAGTGCCATTGTAACCATTATGGTTAAAATCAACAAAAACCCCCCATGGTGAACTACCAACACAAACCTACCCTCCAACTGTTACAAAACCATAACATAAATCAACAAAAATTTCCAGAACAAAGCATCCAGAGACAATGAACACCGTAACTAAGGGTTTCAGTAATAGGGTTTTTTTTACAAAAAATGGGTTTCAGTAATAGGGTTTCTTACAACATGTTTTGATTAAAAAGGGTATGTTTTCGATTAAAAACAAGTTTTTTAATCCAAACCCTAACCCTAAATCAGAAACCACCTAGAAAAACCAAAACCCTATACCAGTTTTGAAACTCTAAATACGAAAATCAAAGGATGGAAGAAAACAAACCTCATCGTTATCTTCAGAATCGTCGTTGGAAGCAGCATCCATTCCAGGATTCGCAACGAATCCGTCTTCCCCTTCTTCAATTTCTTCGATAATCATCTCCTTCAACCTTGGACCTTTTCGTATACCTCTCTCTCTCTCTCTCTCAAAACTAACGGGAAAGAAAACATTTGACAGAAAAGATTTTTTTGGCAAACGACGCAAAACTTGAGGGACTAATTCGCCACTTTTATTAAATATGGGACCAAAATGAAAACATGAAATTAGTCAGGGGACCAAATGATCTAATAAGCCAACAAGTTAGCCCTTTAAGTATTTTTCGTAACGCTTAAGTCTAAGTTATTTAATTGTAACTTTTAGGCCCTGAATAACTTACATTTTTAAGATCTAATTTGCTCCAAATTGTTACGATTAAATAACTTAAAGGACCTGATTGGTACGGAAAAAACTTAAATGACCAACTTGTTACAATTAATTAACATAAATGACTTAAGTGATACGAACAAATAACTTACATTTTTAAGATCTAATTTGCTCCAAATTGTTACGATTAAATAACTTAAAGGACCTGATTGGTACGAAAAAAACTTAAATGACCAACTTGTTACAATTAATTAACATAAATGACTTAAGTGATACGAACAAAAACTTAAAGGACCAATTTGTTATAATTAAATAACTTAAAAGACCTCTGGTGTAATTTATCCTAAAAAATAACAATTTTTCACTCAAATAAATTAACAAATTTTTTGTCAATTAGTTTGATGGTTAAAATTCACCTTTTTTTTTTTTGAGGGATGGTTAGAATTCACCTTAAAAGGTGAATAAGGCATGATGTTTGAGATTCAAACCATGGTCCATGTATATTAAAATATATTATATTTATAAACTAAGTTATGTTCACGTGATGATAAATTAACAATTTAATTTACACGCAAAATTATTTTATGTGTATATTCATATTTTTTGATTTAAATTCAAAGATTATGTTTAATGGTAAAATGATATGTTTTATGTAAAAAAAAATGTTTTAAGTTTAGAGGTTTCGTGTTCGAGCTCTTAAGTAGGTATATGTAAATTCTTTCGTAGGTTTTTTTTCAAGTTAAAGGTATTCTTGAAGATATAGCAACTCTAAAAACTCATACTGGACCTATGTATCAAGTTCCTCAATTGGATGAATCATATGATGCAACTCTAAAAACTCATATTGGACCCACAATTTTATGTTATATACTAATACTTCAGTTATGTTTAATTTTATTTCATCTTAAATATAAATTTAAATATTTTTAAATAATATCAATATGAAAATTAGAGTGATATTTTTATGCAACAATTTTTCATGAAAAAAATGTCAAAATAAATAAAAAAAATTGCTGCAACTTTTCATGATTAAACGGTAAGAAATATTAAGCCAAAAACAAAAAGGGTGAGATATATTATTTTTTAATTAAAGTTTGATCAAAGTTACGTTATCACCATTTTGCATTCTGAAGACCTTTGATATATCTCTTTTCCAGCAATTTCTCTTGTTGTAAAAGAGTAGCAAGTTGTCTCTTTAAATTTACAACTCTACATCACCATCATCAGAACCCACTGATCTAAAGCCAACAACGATAGTAAGCATGTCCACCAACCTGGATTTGACAAGTTACATGCTTAACAATAGGGTCCGCCAAAAAAAAAGTTACGTTACTTTCTGAAGTTATGGTATCAACAACGTGGCAAACCCTATTGTTAAGCATGTAACTTGTCAAATCCAGGTTGGCGGACATGCTTACTATCGTTGTTGGCCTTAGATCAGTGGGTTCTGATGATGGTAATGTAGAGTTGTAAATTTAAAGAGACAACTTGCTACTCTTTTACAACAAGAGAAATTGCTGGAAAAGAGATATATCAAAGGTCTTTAGGATGCAAAATGGTGATATGAACATAAGTATTTCTATGCAACTCAATTAGAAATGGACCGCTTTTGGCGAAAGTGTGCATTACTACAACATCTTGTTGTCTCCGATAGAGGTCTTGGACATATGACAATTTTCTATTTTCTAGAGGTAACGAGGGTGAGACTCGATTTCTATTAACCTGTTGGATTGGTATACAGAAAAATAAAGATTTTAAAAAGATCTACATATAAAATAAACATATTAATTTCTATTAACTTGCGAAGAATTTCACTTATAACATCGAATGGGAATTACATCCTTGACGACGACTTTGTTGCTTACAATTGGCTTTGTTATCTCGAAAACTAACGACATGACTAAATAAACTGCTTGTCTTTCCAACTTATTCAATGAAACATTTTGTCAATGTAACATCTGATCAGTTTTAAATTATTTCTTTTAAATTCGTTACTGAAACTTATTGTCAGTTTTTGACACAAAGTGATTTTGACATGTCTCTGAGAGAGCTACCAATTATTACGTCCTCAATGGCAACTTATGCTTTTCTTATAATCTGGTAGATACCTTTGGAGATGCCGACTCGTGGTCCCGACTCTTCAAGATCAATAATGAAATTTTCCACCCACACTTTGTGTGTTCTACATGGTGTTGTTATACCTTTCGGAATGCGGTGAGCGAGTCATTTAATTATATTAATTTTATAGCAATCTTTTAAATAATGTGGACTAAATTGTTCATCATCATATTCGTTAGTTTTGGCAGAGAAAAGAATTGAGTTTTTAATTACTTGCAAATATAAGATCTACTCTATCGGCATTTGTAAAAATATTTTTTTCTCATTGCAAATTTATAACCTTTTCCTTTGGTGCTTTTGTTATATAATAATTAGTCAGGCATTGATCAATTAGATGAAGAAGAGGGACGAAATAATTTAATTACTCAAGTATACTTTTAATTATTGTAATTTCTTCAAATTTTTTTTTATCATAATTTCCTTTTTCATCAACAATAATTCAATTACCAAATCTAAAATAAAATCAATAATAATTCTACGCCAAAGAAATATTCTTAATATTGTTGAAAAAATTGCACATAAAATATGGGTACCGGTTAAGAAAGCCAAAAGAGGAAACATTTAATGCAATGATTACACAACTTTGAATGTAAGTATTCCGCTTTTTGAATCATTATTTAAGCATTTAATACAAATATTATTATATTTGACTTCTTAACTAGTGCACGGAGGCACCGATTATTATGACCGAATTAATAAATAAACAACAATTGATAATCAAGAATTAACAAGGTCTCAAGGACCACTATTGGATGCCTAAAGAAAAGGGAAATTCTATGGTGAAGTCGTGAAAATGACTTTTCTGATGAAGTTAACACTATAATATCAAAAGTGTAGTGAGTAACACCCCACTGTTTGTATAGTGACATCAAAAGTTCAGTTCTCATAGTATCATCAATTCATCAGATTAACAAGACTACACTTAATCTAATTTTATCCTACCTTGTTTTAAGTGTAACACCCCACAAAGTGTAACACTTAAGACTATCACATAATATCATCAAATCTATTTGCATGTTAAAGATGCCAACGATAAAATAGTACCCGTAAGTCCAAGATGTTGCAAGCATTATTAGATGAATTATTATTGATCATTAATCAGTAATCAACAATTTAAAAATGAATCAAACCTTAAAATCAAAATTAACTTTTTCAAAAAAGTCAGTTTTCTCACTGCACCATAGAACACCATAGAAGCTCCCTAAAGAAAATTAACTAGTAATTTATGGATGTAGCTTGTTATAGAAACAATGAAAATAGGGCATATATTATATACTATGCTTCTTTTGCCATATTCTCTATATCTTTTTTGTAACTCGTATCCATCTTATATAGCATTACCCTTTTATAAGTAAGAATAAGATACATATGTTAATGTTCACGGTTTCTGAAAGAAGCAATAACTATATGAAGCCTATTTGCATGTGTTTCCTACAAAGAGTAGGTAATGAGTAGTTGAGAATGCTACAAAACACATGAGTGCAACAAAACATATGTGATCCATGATATAAACCAATAAATTTCGTGTTTAATGAACTCACATAGAAATGTCATGTTTAATGAACTCAACTAAAAATCATAAATCGGAGGCCGAAAACATTTTAAAAGAAAAACTAATATATTCTTTAAGTCTTTTATCTAGCATGTGATCCATGTAGTCAACCTATATACTCGTCAACCTGATCAAAATACCAAGTTGAACAAAATACTTGTATGAACAATAAAATTTAGTAATGATCACTAATAATACATTAAGTGAGCTCCACATAAATATGAAGACTCGTATATCAATATCAATGATATTGTAAGACAAGACACAGTGACAAACCCACAAAACAATTTAGTTTATCCATTTCAATAATTTTTATCCAACAAATAAATAAGGTTAGTGTATCAATGAAGTATGTAACTAACAAACTATTTGTTGGTTGGTGCCATAGAGATCACTTCATTATTGTGCGATGTGCATTCATTAGAAACTTGTTATATTATTTTGTTCCACATACCCCTCCCTTGTATGTAAAAATAAAGTATGTGTTGCGTACTAACTTATTTGTTGAAAAGAGTGTATTAAAATTTTACTACGGTATATGTTTTAAATTTAAATAAATAAAAGAGAAATTAATACATATTTTTAATACAATTGAGCAAATGTAAATTTTAGAAAAATTTAAAATTGAGAGAAAATATTTTTGTATTGCTTATGACCACATTATCACAATTTGACAATCATCCTCTCCTAATATTATAACATGAAAATTGGTTCAATATTAAGGATAACATCCTCTCCAATTTTTTTCTCTCCGATGTTCTCCCATGTGCATTCGATCTTACATTTAAACTTTTTTACTCCTATATTTTATATTACAAAACTTTTTTACTCCTATATTTTATAATATTACAAACTCATTACAGTAGTTTATATTTAAGTTTAAATGCACTTATGGTCACCTTTTTTTTTTTTTTATCTTAACTGAAATTTTAGTTCCAACTTACTGACACTACAAGAAATGTTGCATTTTGCCAGGGGCAGAAGCCTTGGCAAAATGCAAAAAGCCTTGGCAATTGGCCGTTTGCCAGGAGTTTTGCCAGGAGCAGAATCACCAGCAAATCTGCTCATCGCAAATGAATTTGCCAGGGCTTTAGCTCCTGGCAAACGCGCCCCTGACACAGGCCCTGGCTCAACCCCTGGCAAACTGGGTCTGTGAAAATGCAGGCTTTTCTGGTCAATGCAGGCTTTTGCAGACTGTGTGTCAGCATCACATCAGTCCTTTTCAAAAAATGCCTGGGACTTTGCGAGGGGTTAACCCCTGGCAAATTGCGTACGATTTTTTTTAAAAAAAATGTTTTTTATTTTCCGAAAAAGAATTTAATGTTTTTTATAATATAATGTTTTTTATATTAAAATTTAATAAAAAAATAATTATACAAAAATAATTAAATTTAATTTTTAAAATGTTATTT
>Ga0228711_1006324_pt1 | contig 17652 bp, 9 predicted proteins | sample MedpolnodulmetaG_2_FD_177996 | JGI IMG/M metagenome (GOLD analysis project Ga0228711, IMG submission 177996) | Root nodule microbial communities from Medicago polymorpha collected in Santa Monica, California, United States - brown nodules | ecosystem: Host-associated > Plants > Roots > Nodule...
CCCCAGAGTAAAAAAGGTGCATTTTTCCTTTATATTCGACATAACTGCACCCGGGATCCTTTCTAAGCTTTCGGTCCCTCATCATGACGCGAACTTTCAAAACCCCCTCTAAGTTTTTAGTATCAGAGTACAGATTTGACAATAAAACATAGTAACCTATATTTGTAGGTTCAAGCTCAATAACATGTTGAAAAGCCACTTCTGCTAATTCTACGTTTCCATGAATCTTGCAAGCACCAAGAAGTGCTCCCCAAACAGGACCATCCGGTTTCACCTTCATCGAGTCTATGAGATCCATTGCTTCCTTCAACCTACCAGCCCGACCCAAAAGATCAACCAAGCAGGAATAATGCTCGGGACCAGGCTGCAAACCATACTTCCTCTCCATCTCGTAAAAATACTCCAACCCTTTCTCAGTCAACCCAGCATGACTACAAGCTGAAAGAACACTCACAAAAACCGTTCGATCGGGCTTCACGCCTGACCTAACCATTACATCGAAAAGCTCCACCGCAGTCTCACCTTCCCCATGAATCCCATACCCACCTATAATAGCAGTCCAAGATACAACACTCTTACTCCTCTCATCCATACAATCAAAAACCTCACGAGCACGAACCAAATTACCACATCTAGCATACATATTAATCAAAGCATTCATCAAAAAAGAATTCGAACGAAACCCAAATCGATCAATTTCCTTTTCCACCTCACGACCAATTCCTTGCGCACCAAGATTTGCACAAGAACACAAAACCCCAAGAAGTGTAACAGGATCAGGATTCACCCCACCCACCTTCCTCATCTCACGATAAATCTCCAAAACCCTCCGCGCATGCCCGTTTTGCGCATACCCCGAAATCATCGCATTCCACGTAATCAAATCCTTATCCAAAATCTCATCAAACACCTTCCTCCCATATTCCACTTCACCACACTTAACATACATCGTCAAAAAACTATTCCCAACCGACAAATCATTCTCAAAACCAAACTTAAAACAACAACCATGTAAACAAAACCCAAGTCTTAACTTCTCTGGTACCATAATACCCGAAACCAAACCCAACATTGTAACCGAATTAAACAAAAACCGATTCTCACATAACATTCTCCGAAAAAGCTTAACCGCTTCAACGATCATCGAATTATTAGTATACCCGGAAATCATGGCATTATAAGAGATTGTAAGATTTATCGGACTTTCATCAAACACCTTACGTGCAAGGCAAGGAAGTGAGGTTTTAGAGTACATGTTGATGAGGGAAGAATGAGTATACGGGTCGGGTTGGGACCCGGTTTTGAGGAGGTGGGAATGGAGCTGGGAACCGGTGAAGGGGAGGGAGAGGAGGGCGCAGGATTTGAGGAGGACAGGGAAGGTGAATGTGTTGGGGAAGAAGGATGAACGGAGCATGTGACGGTATACGGTTAATGCTTCTAGGAATTTTTTTTGCTTTGAGAGTTCTCGGAGGTAACAGTTCCATGCTGTTGTTGGGTTTTGTTTTGATTCGCCGGGAACGGGTGGCGACGATGTAGAGTGACGGCGGTGGGAAGTGTTCATCGGTTGAACTTATAAAAATAACATACAAAGTATGGGAGGGGAGTGTTTCCTTTTCTTTTTTAAATTACTACGCTATAAAATGATTTTTAGAAAATTGAATTAACAACATGATAAATAATTATATAATACTTCAAAATCACTTCATTTATTTTAGAAAAACATTTTATATTGTTCGTACTTTAAAAGATAAAAGTGAGCCCTCCACCCCCTTTCCTTCCTAAATCCTCAATTCAAACACACCCTTAGAAAACTTTTAGAGGAATCATTGTAATCTCCTGAATTTATGTTTTTGTTGATTTTCCTCTATTTTTTCTCTTTTCTTTTTTACTTTTGGGGGCAACGGTATATGAGTGATAGACATTAGATTAGAGGTTCTAAGGAGTTGAGATGACTTAGCCTCTTTGTTATTATAATAACACTCTTGATTTGGCAAAAAATAAATAAATAAATGATTTTGATGAGTGTCAACTCATTATGAGTAAATCTTCTTAGCTTTTACTGATGTATAATATAGTTGTCATTATTGTTTTTTTTCTTTCTTAGTTGTTTTTCTCTAATAGTTACATCGATAGTTATAAGTGATGTATTTTTTATACAATGTTAGGAATCCAATATCAAATTTTAACATAACACTGTCACTGCTCAATCTTTTTCTTAACGTGAAATAAGTGTGTCATTTAGTGTGAGACCATGTGACGTGAGTACTACATTGGCCACTTTTAAGGTAAGAGCAAATTCTTTTTTTTTGTTTTTGTTTCCGGAACACATTCTATTTTGGCATTGAAGAAAGTGGAAACAATGTCTATTAATAGTATACCTGTTTCCTGTTTTTGTTGATTTGTTTTTCTTGTAGGTAAAGTAATGTACTATATTAGTACCACAAGTTGAGGCATGTCTGAACAAGTATATCGGCAAGTTTGAGAACAAGAAAGCTATAACATCCTCATAATTCGGATCACTAGCACGTGTCAATTTAAAATTAACAACCTTTTTTGGCATTGATCCTTGATAATGTTTTGATTCATTATTTCTTAATTTCTCTTCTCTTTTCTCTCCCACACCATTATTGCATAACAATAGTATCATTGCTTGATAGCTAGAAGAAAATATGGCAAGCTCACCTGAGAACTCAGACGAAACGTTTCCATCTGCAGATATTGCTGCAGAACTGAATCCTGGGAATAATACTGAGGTTCAAGTTGATCCTATATCTTCTGAGGTTTCTGCCTCCAAGGAAATGAAGGTACCTGCATTGATTGTTTTTTCTATGCATCATTGAGGTTAAGTTTGTTCGGACACCGGTAGACAAATTACATTCAATTACTTTCATTTTTCCAATTATTACATGTGTCAGTGTCGGTGTCATACCTGATGTCAGTGTTCATAGATTTTCTTTCAATTTTTAGATGGAATTATGGAACATGACTGAAGAACTAATATGTATCTTATTTTTTTGTACCATGGTGCTTATTGATTGAAGGAGGATGCTGCAGCCAAACAGAAGAAAAAGCAAATAGAAAAGAAGGAATATTTGGATAAACTAAAATCAGCAATTATAATTTCAGGCATTGTTGTGGCTCTGGCAGGAGCAGCATTTGCCATAACCAAGAAATTGAAAGAGAAATGATCCCACATGGCACAGCGCTCGAGAGTATTAGAAGATTCATAGATATTCTCTTCTTTATTTGTTTTTAATACAAGTTTTCTTTCTTTTTGTATGAATTAGTGGTGCCCATCCTTTCTGGAATTTTTGGGTTCTCAAATAAGTCCCCAGCACCACAAACTATTTAATATTTATGAGATGATAATCATATACATTTTTCACTATGTACTTTCATATCTCAATAGTATTTATGTAATGATCAGGATCTAAGTACCCCCCGATGATTGTTGTATCCGTGTGTTAGGTTACAAAATTTTATATCATGAGGGTACTTTTAATTATAACTATATCATTGGTGCAAAATATTCATCGACTTTATCAATAATTAATCTTTGTCAGAGAACTTGACTGATCATTTTTTTTTAGGGAGCTTGACTGACCATCTTTAGTAGAATCTACCTTCTCAACCACGTTTTTTCCATCCACTAAGTTCAAACTAGTAACATTGCTTAAAAAATTTGAGTCTAGTTCTACTCATAGATCCTTTAACTTAATTTAAAGTTCTGTATTGGTTCTTTATTATTTTTAGTTATTATTAAAAGGTCTTTTATCTTTTTAAACATCAAGAGTGTTGATTTTGTTTAGAGAAACAATGTTGAATCTTTAGTGATTTCTTTCCAAAATTATGAAAAAATTGTTATGGCTTGATATTTTTGCCGAGATACTGGTCTACATTGTAGAACACGTTTAGTCGCTTGATTTTTGCACAAGGTTACCAAGCTTTGAAAACAAATGAATTTACCTTCAACTGTCTGGGCATGAAATTAAGGACAATACATAAGCACTTGGAGAGTAGAAGGGGCATAAATTAAAAGAACATGACACTTTTCTTATATTAATACATGATTATAGAAGAATGTACAATAGATTTTCCAAAATTACAAGGAAAATGGAGTCATGAGACTCCTCTTATGTGAGCAATTTACTTTAGATAGTAAAGTATATATCAACCATTGATAAACAAATCACCGGTTGATAGTATATGCGTATGTATAACAAATCATGAGTGATTAAAATCTGAACTATTTATTTTCTCGCTTTATTAACTACTCATCTTACCCGATTCAAATTGAGACAAGGTGGTGAACATTCATATAATCACATGCGTGCATAGAGTCCATAATTTTGAAACTATTCATATTATCACACTCACAATAGATATTCAAACATTATGAATCCAATGGCCTAAAACATATTCAAACAATATGACCAGAAGATAGCAACGAATCCATGTGACCATTCAACATAGTTGAACGAGGCAGCTCTTCAAGCTTTCCATTATCCAAAAGAAATATTCTTTTAGCCATCATAACGGTTTCCAAGCGATGAGAGATCACAAGCACCTATGAACATAGGAGGAATGTTTGAATCTTCATAGGGAAGAAAAGGGTATACAAATTAACAAAACTATGAGAATTACTTAAGGTATCAATTAAGCATATCCAACTACTAACTTATTGAAAACTGAAAGCAAAAAAAATGAGATGCCAAAATAATCAAATGACAAAGTAGCACTGGAAACTCAATGTTAAATCGTAACATTGCTGGACCTGTGATATAGACTAGGATCTGAATGTATCAAAGAAATAAGAGAAACTTTGCAACACAAAAAAAGAAGAGAATAAGATAAACAGAGTGTACAACAAATATTTATCTAGCTGATCATATAATGTTAAATGTCACATGACAAATAACAGAAAAGGTTAGTTTCCATACCGTACGATTTTCCATTAAACGCTCCACAGCTTGTCTCACTAATAACTCAGATTTACTATCCAATGCAGAAGTTGCTTCGTCCAGAATCAATATAGAAGAATTTTGATAGAAAGCCCTTGCAATAGCCAGTCTGTAAGTTTGAGAAAGGAAGCAACAGATCAAATTTGAATGATATTTCATAAATATTCAAAACATCAAATTTGTTCCTTACATCAATCATGGCTACCAAAAGCTCTTTCCAAACAGAACAAAATTAGCTGTTAATTCATGGTTTATAGAACAGAATGAAATTTGAATTTGAAAATTTACCGTTGCTTCTGGCCTCCACTTAAAGTTGAGCCTCTTGGTCCAATATTGGTATTGTATCCTTCTGAAAGTTTTTGAATAAACTCGTCTGCATAAGCAATTTGAGCTACATGCTTCACTTTCTCCATGTCAATTTTTGTTGTCAGATCCCTATAACCAATGTTTTCAGCAACTGTACCTGAAAAAAGTGTCTGCAATCATATACCATCAGTATTTGAGATTGAAGTAAAAACTAGATATCTAAGTGCAGTGGAGCTAGTCTTTAAACATAAGGTGTTTGGTAACTACCCCAGTTTTTGAAAACTGGTTCTTGTGGAAACCAATTTTGACATAAAAATGGTGTTCTTTAATACATTATTTTGAATATGGCTATTTTCTAGTTCAACCTTTTCCAATTCTCTCTATTCTATTCTATTCTTCCTTTCTCTCCCCTTAGGCTAGATCTTAAGGGTAGAAAAATGATGAGGATAATTATAGGAATTACTCAGAAATATATTTTTTAAAAGGGATGCCTCTTAAATTTAAAAAGAGATTGGACAAAATTAGTTTAAAATATATTTTTTAAGCCAAACTTTGTTTCAGTTAAAACTAGTTGCAAGATAACCTGAATTTATATAACTAGTTTATCATAAACAGTATCAAACCAGTTATGGGAGTTGCCAAACTGTCCCTAAAAGCTTGTACATTTTTTAAATTTTTGTGAAAATTGTGAACTGAAGTCAAATCCTGCATATAAAAGAAGAATACAGAGGCTTGAGTGATGAATCACTTACTATATCTTGAGAAACTACACCAACATGTCTTCTTAAACTCTGCAAACGAATGTTCTGGATGTTTTGGTTATCAATCAGTATAGAACCTGCGTGTATAAGATTATGAATAAAAGCTATGAATAAGTAAGATGAGAAGTTGAGAACTGAGTGTAAAAGTTCACAATGATAAACTTTACTATTCCCATGCTAAATCACACATGATAAAATTAAGTATGTTCATCTTTATATTAAATAAATGGCTCACCAGATATAGGGTCATAAAGCCGAAGCAACAGTTTTGCAAGTGTTGTTTTTCCTCCTCCAGACGGGCCAACAATAGCAACTATCTCTCCAGGCCTAACGTGAAGGTTCAAACCATTTAAGATATGAGGTAGGCCATCACTGTACTTAAAGGAGACATCACAGAATTTCAGGTCCCCTGTAACATAGTCCAAATCAACAGCATCTGGTTTCTCAACCACCTATTATTCACAGAGAAAAAAAAAAATCTATTATTGAAGTTCATCTAGCTTTTTTTTTGTTTAAAAAAGGGGGAGGGGGAGCAAATTATTGTTGATTAAAGTAACACTAATCACCATTTTACAACCGTTCTCGAGGAGATTTGAACATCATCCATTGAGATTGCATGGTTAAAACTTACTGAGCTGACACCTCATGGACATCAGTTCATCTAATTACCTTGACAGAAAATTTAAAACAGCAGAACAGGATATTATATGCTCAAACCATCCTAGATTTTTTTTCTTAATTCATCAATTTCAAACAAAATTCAGACGAATTGAAAAGAAAATATAAAACAACGAAAAAGGAAGGTGAAAGTTAAACAAGGATGCAGATCCAATGTCATATAGGGTCTTCTGAGCAAGTGGTCATAAAGTTACCTTATTTTTGAACCTGGTCATAGCAAACAAGCGTTCAATAGCTGGCTCTCCTTCTCTCCATTCATTGTAAGCTTTTCCTACATCCTGCGTGATTCTTTATGTTAAGATTGATAACCAAAGACAGCTCCTCAAAAGCTGAACCATGATAACAATACCTGAATAGGCTCAATTAAGAAAAGCAATGAAGTCACAAATGAGACCAAGCTACAACGATCAAATGAACCTCTTGAAATCACCATCGAACCTGCGCAAAGTATGGAAAGAACTCCAAAATAAATAGCCTGAATAACCTGGGGAATTAGTGCTTTCATCCTTTTTTTGTTCAGCTTTGCAGAAAAGTCCATCAGGGCCAGTCTCTTAAACCTGACACTCTCAAGTGACTCTGCGTTGTTTGCTTTCACAAAGAGATACGCGGGCAGCATCTAATTGTTTAGGGGGAAAAATATTGAACACAAGGTAGATAACAAGATTGGCGAACAATGCAAGGCTTTTAAGATTTCTTCGTAAAGTACAATGAAGGAGCGCGAGACGATCACGTTTACCTCATTCAGATAAGCTGAGAGAGCAGCAATGCTAATATGTGACTTTTTAGATATTTTGCGAAGTTCTTGACCAAGAAACGTAACAACTAGAACCATACAAGGAATAACCTGCAATTTGCAAAAGCATAATGCATGATTAAACCTAGTCTTTCTGAAAGAACAATCAAGTGGTAAGAAGAAAGCATAATCCTCTGACTCACCATAGCTGATATCAAAGAAAGTTCAGGACTTATAGCCAACATATGCATTATCATTGCAGAAAATTGCAGAGAACTTGGTACTATGGTCTGTCAGAAACAAGGGCTAATCATAAAAAATATAAACAGATACTATAAAGTGATCAATCAATTGAACTAAAAAGTAAAAACCATATGCAAATAAATGGAACATAAATCGAATTATTGTGCAATGTACTCAAAACTACAAGCAAAAACATGAGAAGGGTCATGTTTATAGATTATAGACCCCAACCATTCAATCCTCTATTTCTCATTTTATTTAAACACATACCTTCTCATTCAACATATTATGCAGAGGGTTAGGATTTAACCTCTAAAAAAAATGAACATGAGGGTATACATTTCCCATGCCCCTCACATCACAAAGCACAATAAATTTGCGCTTTGCATAAAGTATCATATATACTAGGTACAATGCATGCCATGTAACAGGGTGACAAAAATTCTACTTATAGTTGTGCACTTAAAAAAGCAAAGAGGTGTTTATTCTGACACACAAATTAGACAACAAATTTTAAAAGTAATTTGGATTGTTATCGCAATTTAAATATGTTATTAATTATGTTTAATTGTTTGTTAATGAATACAACAACAAGACGCCGTAACTCATAAGTTATCCACTGAATATAATATAGTAAACCATAATTTTAAATTTCATTAACCACAAACTTTACAGTTAATTTATGACAATGTTGCAAATATATTCTAATCTTCAAATTTTACAAAACTTAACTATTGAGATTAATTTTGATACATGACCTATATAAAACTTTTTACACTGTCAACCGATCAAAATTTGCATGACATGACTTTTAAGATTGATATGATTAAAATGTTTTTAGTTGTCTGCAATTGTGAATTTGTGATTGACTATCACTGTGTATGTATTTAGAGCCGGCCCAATGATAAGGAAAGTATAAAATTCTTTGGATTTTTCCTAAAAAAATCTTTAGATTTAATTTATACATGCAATCAAATTACTCCCACCGTCTCACAATCTCTTTAGCATTTTTTATTTTTTTCAAAATAATTGTCATTTAGAATATCAATGCAGCATTTATTATTTTTTTACATTATTATACTTTTGTTTATTTCATTCAAATTAACTACTCTACTAACTACAATTAATAAAGGTATTTTAGTAAATGATATTAATTTTACCATTGAAATCAACACGATTAATTCGCAAACCTTAAACCACCGTAATTTAGAGAGGGAGGGAGTATTCGAGGTATTCAATAATATTTGGACACACACAAAAAGATTCTCCGCAAAATATTCAATTATCTTTTTTATCAATTTCCTCGTTATTAAAAAAAATATTTATTTATTTATGTGTAACCAAATACTATTTCTTTGGTCATGTGTGCAGTATTAGAATTTCTCATTCATTCATCGGTATACATTTTAAGTGTAGTTTCTAAAATAGTAAAAACTTTTACATTTATAGAAATTAACGTCAAAGTTCTTCACCAAAGTTTGTGCGTAAAATGATAATGCGACAGTAGTGATAATAATATAATAAGATAAAACTCACGTTAAGAAGAGCGTATAAGGTAGCGGCAAGATCAGAAGCTTCAGCAGTAATACGATAAGCAATATCCCCACTCGAAACGGCGTCGTTACCTTCAAAAAACGCAAGTTCCCTCTGCATCACACGATCGAACACATGAACACGAACATCATAAACCGCGTTCAACGAAGCTTCCCAAAGAAGCGCGTGTTGCGCATACGTGGCAATCAATCGAACAAGAACCAAACCGCCAAGCGCGAATCCCTGCGTGACGTCAACGGTTGTTGTGGCGGTTGTGACGGCGGAGAATTTTGAGAGAAGGTTGGAAAGGGAGTAGACGGAGATTGCGCTGCAGAGCCAGCCGTAGAGGATTGGTTTTTGTTGGGAGGTTAGGTATGGTTTTAGGAATTGGATTGTGTTGTTGGTTTGGAGGGAGGTAGTTCGGATTTTTAGGTTCGGGAAGTGGCGGTTATGGTGTTTGGTTCGGAATTGGAGGTTTGGAAGAATGAATGATGATGATGAGAGTGAATATGAGATTGGCATTGTGTTTATTGAGGAAATGAAAATTGGAATTGGAATGGTGTTGTTTGAAACAACATTGATCATAAAACATTGGAGTATTATATATGAATATGATATAAATAGGCATGTGGACTCAATTAAATTGGGAGGATCATGCATACATAATTAAATATTGTTGGTCCAATTTCTATTCAATTCATATGACTTGTCTCAAGTAACATTTCCCTTTTAAGTATGTTTTTCTTCATCAATATTTAATGCAACATGCTGGTTTATTTTCATTTCTTTTTATAGATTCCATAAAATAATATTTAATGCAACTCAGGGCAGTTCACTTTCAAGTAATTCTTGTATGGTCACAAAAGTCTAGACACACTATTTGCACACCATTAAGCAATTTTAAAAATATTCATTATTTAGCTATTTCTTCATCGAATTTTTTTTTTTTTGTGAGTGTGTCTAGATAGTGTGTTTAAACTCTTGTGATACCACAAGAATTACTAAGTACTTGGTTCTAATTATGGATTTTTCTTTGTGGCAGAGGAATTAAACTTGTCTGATCATAATCTAAATTTATAATGTACATAAAAGGAATAAGGTGAAGAAACATTTTTCACATAAGGGGAAGAAGCAAATAGCTGGAATTTTTCGTTCATTCATGTTGCACTCACATTTTCATCGGCAAACCTTTCGACGCTACGCGGCCATAGAGTAATATGTTTTATACTAGTAGACTATGTGTGCTATATAGAATATGTATGTGCACAGTTCCATCGAGAAACCTCATATGTTTATATAGGTGGAATTAAGTGGAATGAAATAACATCTATACAATAAAATCTAGCCTATTTTATTCCATTTCACACCCTATAACACCCATCCAAACATATTAGGCAGTTAAATTTGTAATAGTGGACAATCCAATCAAGCATAAAATGGCCATCAGACCATCAATATAAGTCTATAGATCACATGTCCAAAATAAATGTCAATGAGCTACAAGTCATGAGTATTCCATTATATGAACTCCAATTGTTTTGGACATAAGCACCATGTACATCGCTGTATTAGGAAAATTCTTGAAATTTTTAGAGCAGCAGAGACAAGATAGGCAAAGGGCTGAGTCTTTGGTATGCCCCAACAAATCTGAAACTAGCTGTATGAAAAATTAAGAATTGCATTACTGCACTAAGACAACTAGCTGTGTGAAAATGTCACATTCCAGCATAGAGTTTCATAAATTGACTTTCAAGTCTCTAGTTAAAAAATGGTATAAATTGCACAACAATATAGATTGCACTAACCAGTTCAGCTGTAAAAACACGTATCCAATTACAAAGCAAGCAGGGTATCCAACAGAGTTGCTGGTACATATTTGATTCTTTTATACATCAGAAATATCTTCAGTTAGATAATGCGAGCAAAATCTAGTCAAAATGGTGCAATTAATAGTAGCTTTGTAGCTAATCAAACTCAAAATTATTAGCTATGGTCACATGACAAAGTAAGGAAGCAGACTAGGTTCAGAAATTTGCAAGGTGGAGTGTATGACATTTAATATAGTTAGTGTGGTATGGTTTGCTTATATTTCAAGTATCTGGAAGGCAGGGAATGACAAGCTTTTTAACAAGTGGTTTCCATTGATAATATGGTTGAATTTGTAAAAAGGTGTTCGTGGAATTGGTTGAATGTTAAATCAAACAGTTTGGATTATGGTAACACTCAACGGTACTTGAATCCTAGAGTATGCCTTGATTGTGTGGAGCTGTAATTTGTGTTGTAGTCATGGTTCGGCTGCGATTCAGTTCGCTGTTTTCATCTGCTAACTGTGTAGTTTCTTCTAGTTTGGAGTGTTATCAAGTGGGTTGTAGTCTCTTGTCAAAAAAAGTGTGTTGTAGTCTTGTAGAGATTTGTCATAGTCGTGGATTGGCTTGCCTTAGTTGTGTTTTTTTTTAGAACTGCCTTAGTTGTGTTGTTGTTCAACCAGTTTTGTATTTGTCCTGTGGACGTTATATTATGTTATGGTTTTTGGATTTAAGGTTGTTTGCCGTGAAGCAATGATGTATGTATTCTTAAATGTATTTGCTACTGCACTGAACTGTTTTAAATTTTTATTGTTCTTTCTTGATGGTAGCTTTGGTGTCTTTTTTACTTTGATAAACAAAATTGGTTTTTATTCAAAATATAGAAAATAAACTATATGAAATTAAGTTTTCTTTTTGGTGCAGAAGATTGCAAGTTTATGTTATCTTAATTGATTCAAAGCTTCGTTTGCTTGCAAATGGAGAATACAAACACTCGTTGATAATCTACTATACATATAATTTCAAACTAAGAGGCATTTTTTACCCAAGGGGAAGAGACACAGACACTTATAGCCTTATAGCTGGAAATGTCTATTTGTTCATGGTGAACTCACATTTCCACCTGCAAAATTTTCAGATGCTCAAGACATCGCTAATGCATGAGTAGTAGTATAGTAGTATTTATAACTGTGTACACAGTTTCACCAAGAATACAGATTTTCTTTTCTGACAAGAAGAATACTAATATGTTTCATTTGGTTATATAGGGTGAAATGAAATAACATTCATTTTTGAAATTCAAACTATCCTATTGCCCTAGTCTATTTTGTTTAACCATATACCACCAATCCAAACATATTGTACAGCTAAAATCGAAATAGCAAACAATCAAACCAAACATAAAATTTATGCAGGGCTTCAGCCCTCTTTTGTACCAAAAAAAAATGAAATCGAATAAAATTTATTCAATAAAAAAAACCCAAACATAAAATGAAAGGTAGATAAACATCTATATAAAATCTACAGATTGTATGTCCAAGTTAAAAGTCAATAAAACTCAAGTAATCAGTAATAATTTATATGAACTCCAATTGTTCTGCATATATAAGCACCACGTCACTGTGCTTGGAAAAATCTTAAAAATTTTAGATCAGCAGAGACAAGATAATTAAAGGACCGAGTCTTTAGCATCAGATCTGATTCCTTCACATGTACATCCCGCCCGAAAAGATGCTGCCTTCGGCATGCTTCCAAATGAGCTTAACTAATGAACTGCTACACACCAGAGAGATAACTAGGAACTCTGAAATTGCAGCATGGAAATTTTTTCATGCAATGGATTAAGAATTGTATTACTGAACTAAGATAACTAGACGTATGAAAATGCTGAGAGTTTCATATATCGACCTCCAAGTCCCTAGTTAAAAAATGGTGCAAGTTGCACAACAAAATAGATTGCACTAACCAGCTCAGCTGTAAAACATGGAATCCAATCACAAAGTTGGCACAGAAAACACAATACCCAACTTTGACAATCTGCTAAATAAGTTCAGCACCATTTAGTTCAAACAAGGTTTCCTGAGTAGTCAGAATTGTTGGTGCATATTTTATTCTTTTTACATCAGAGGTGTACTCAGTTAAATAATGAGAGCAAAATCCAGACAAAATGTTGCAATTAATAGTGGCTGTGTAGCCAGTTAAACTCAAAGTTACAAGTTGTCTATGGTTACACGACAAAGTAAGGAAGCAGATTAGATTAACAAGTTTGCTAGGTGGAGTGTCAGACATTAAATATACTCCTTCTAGGCTTTATCCTCCCTTGTCATTGTTAATTTCTTTCAGAATTACAAAATGCATTAAGAACTCAGAAGCCCTGGCCCGTCGACTTGTGTTTTTGTTATCCTTCTTCTTAACATTGTAAGTTGTACCACCTCCTCTCTTCTCTCTCCCAAAAAAGAAAAGCAAGCAGCAGCTACAACAACCAAGCCTTAGGTGGAGTAATCTACACAGATCAAACGATGGTATAACATTCTAGATGATATAACATTCTATCGTGAATCATATCTGCATCAAAACCATTGACCTTCAAGTCTTTCCTAATAATTTATCCTACAGTTTTTCTTGCCTTTCCACCCTCCATCTAATATACTCTCCAAGTCTCCTTACTATAGAATCTACATGTAGCTTCCATTCATGCCCAAACCACCTAAGTTGAGATTCAACCATCTTTTGTACAACAAGAAAACCAAGAATAAGACATTCTTGGCTTGATAAACTTTTACCCCAATAGTTATTTTTCCTTCTTTTCTTTCCCTCCCTACCAAGAAAGTTACAGAGCAAACTTACGCCTTACTACCTTGGCAAACTATGTAAAAAAAATGAGGCGTTATGTGGAATTTTAGGCAGACACTTTACGAAAGCTAATTGTTTAATGTGAATCGATGAACTTGTTTAAGATTTTAACAAATAATTCAACACAAACATACATGAAGTAATGTTGAAATCCTGATTATTCATGTAAGATCAAGTTAATACAAGTCACAACTCCCAATAAACCAGTCATCTCTCTTAAATAAATATAGTATGTGTAATGCACAAACAATAACGTTTGGCAGTTTAACCTAGAATCCCTTTTCTCTTTTCCAAAGCCGATGATGATGGGCATGGCTAGTTTCAATTAAAACATTGACAGTAACCAAGCCATTTTAAAAATATTGACTAGCATTTACAAGAGCTTTTATGTAAAAGGTGCAGTCGATGTGAAGTATTATTTATATGAGTAATGACCAAAACTGAAATGGGAGATGCTACAAAAAAAATTACGGACAACCATTTTTTAGAATTGTTAATGAAACATATTTCTGAGTCTAATTTTGGCATTCACAGTTTTTTATATTATCAAAGCAATCATGTTTGATGCATTAATAGAACAGTTGACTTTTTAGATAGCTATTATCACAGTCCAACTATTATAATGAGATGTCAACTAATAATTAGATGACAGTGTACAACAGTATGAGTGGATCATATTCAAACCCTATAACTTAACATAAGAATAAATGAACGATTAATCCTAGATTACACTGCAGGTAGCAAGCATTGATAATCAAATGAAATAATAAAACACCAACAATGTTGATGAACTGTTAAAATATACACATTTAGCAAAGCACAGCCATATACTAGCTTATTATGCATTAGTTTGAAGCATATAACAAGAAGTTATAAAACAAGGCTAAAAACCAAGTGATAACAAATACCTCTACAGATTACTGATTTTGGAATATCCATTTGTTTCACTAAAATTCTTCATGAGAATCCAGAAAAATCCTTTGGTGGTTCAATCCATATGCTTTCAAAAGGGTCTTGTTCACCCCAGTCATGCCACTGCTTACGAGGATAGTAGCGATAGTCATCAAGAGAGAATGATATGCAACGCTTTCCATAAAAACGAACTTTAGAAAAGTAGATACTGTTCCTCATATTTCCAAGGAGGTCAGTCCTTGAATGAGAAGACAAGAAACTAGCAAATAGAGTTGCTCCATCTAGTGTTTTTAGCTCTTCCCATTCCATTGAGGCCTGGTCTAACTTGAAAATAATAGGGTTTTCACTGGAACATGTGTACATTACTATTACATCTCCCTCTTGCTCGGTCATAAATTTCCCCTTCCACCAATTTTTGGCGAAAAAATTCTCTGGGCATTTGGGTGGAGGTACTGATAGAACACTCCAAGTGCGTTCAGATGGATCGAATACCCCTAGCCAACCCGTTAGACTAAGGCAATAAAAGAGTCCATTACAGAACACAAGCTTATTCCATATGCTACTGACAAAAGGCAGACGGTTTTGGTAATTAACAGTGACCCACTCGGTTGCCCCAGGGTGACATGTGCTGATGGCCACAATAGTAGGACTAACATGCTTAACAGTGAACAATACACAGTCCGGTGATGTTGGAGCACAAGAGAAAGCAACTATCTGGTATGTCATTTCAAATCTTGGCATTTTGATAATCTCCCGAGTAAAGGGATTAAAGAAAAACACTCGGTCAGTTCTTGGCCGGTATAGCAGTAACCAACCATCTTTTGTGTAACAAACTCTAGATCCATTTAACTCTGGAAACTCAATGGAATAGGTCTTCCGCTGAACAGGGTCATAGAATTCATACCACTGACCAAATTTCGGAAAATACATCAACCATGGTGATTGATTAACCATGCGTACAGCATTGGCAACAAAATTCCAACTCTTGCAAACCACAGAAGCACGGACATTATCCTCTAAGGCTAAACGAGATATGATCATTTCTAAAAGTTCAGCAGGGAGATCAGCCCATGTTTGCAGCTCCAAATTATCATTTTTCACCTCTGTTGCTTCTCTTCTGCTCTTAGCAATTGTATCACTTAACCTAAATAATCAGAAATGCATGTAAGAATTCAACCGAACAAATCCACTTGAATGCTCTTAAAATGCAACAGCAAGGATAAAAAATAGGAACATTATAGAGTGAGAATTATATGGATCAGAGTCAAAACTCAAAACATTGGCAAACAACACACACATCAATTAATGAGCTTAGTTTAGTTCCTATGCACTGTCACTTTAAAAAGTTTTACACTGCCGGTCAATCACAACCAATCATGTAAAAGTCAGATGTTTCTAATGATCTGACAGTGTAAAATACTTAAATCCTGAACTAATTTAGCTTAATTCTTCAAAAATAAGCACGATTGTAGCAGATTAATAAAATTAAGCACATAACTAGTAGATAAAAAACATGCATCACAGTATTCAACTAACATCTGATCTCACTAATTTGATCTATAAACCCTAAAGCAATCAATGTGATAAACATAAACTAGAAGCGAATTTGCTCAATTTTGTTCAATTCAGAGTTCAGATTCAATAATCCAACATGAAAAAACTTGAATCCACCATTCTACAGAGAGATCCAACATTGAAAACCAATTTTCACAGTAATTAATCAATTAATTAAAAAAGTGTAATATGAATTATTATAATTGAAAATTCACGATTTGATTTGATAAAGAAGTAGCTTACAATTTCAATTTCCTTCTCTTTTTCCCTGACATTATGCGAAATTGATGAAGTAGCGTTGTTGTTGTTGTTGTTGTTCTTCAGGAAAGAGAGAACGAAGTGGAAAGTGTGTCAAAGAGAAGAGAGAAATGAAAGCACGTGGCTATATGAATCAAGTTGATTGAGTTACCGCACTCACACGTGCGAGGCGGCTACGTCTTAGTTACCTGTCTGTCCATCAAATACGTGTGAACTCCTCTGCTTCGACACATATGTATGTGTCCATGTTGTTAAACAATCATACTTCTACAACTATTTTGTAATAACATTTGGTATAAACATTTTTTTTTTTTATAAAGAAAAATAGAGAGAGAAAGATGAAGAACATAGAGGAAATATGTTTTCGGGGATCTTCTTACTAAGGAGCTTATCAATGGATCATGTTGTCAAGGATGAATCTGAGAGCCGAACATGGGACGATATGGTTCCCTCGATGAGGGAAACTAACACACCACATGTGAAACTAGCCAACTAGAAGTGGGAAGTTGTAAGTCATGTCATTCAGCTAATAGGGATAATTTTTGCCTATAAATATTGAGTTTGTAAATTTTAATTGACACATCCAATCAAACACAACATTATTTTTGCTATTTTCTTATCTATTCATCAACACACAATTATCTATCTATTTTTATGAATTTCGTAGTCTAGTGGCTCAAAACCTAAAATAAACGTACTTAAGGCTCTACTAGAGCAGTTAAGGAAACCACAATGATGGGCATAGTTTCTCCCTCAAAGTTAATTTCATTAAGAAAAGGGAACCATAATTGAGGATATCAGTCGAACTTCAACTAAATTTTTCACCATCAACAAATTTGGCATGTCCATGTTGGAACAAGGGTGTTTCACAAGTCACCTATTGAGTTTTGACAATAACAAGGTATTAAAAATAATCAATTGGATATGTTAAACAATTTGTTCAAGTGTGCAGGATCCATAATCAAAGTACTATTCTTAGAGATTCTGATTGAACAAGTTCAAGAGCAAAGGAATTTATTTGAAGCTTAAAGCATCTGGAAGACTGCGTCTGAAGA
>Ga0228711_1006326_pt1 | contig 17651 bp, 9 predicted proteins | sample MedpolnodulmetaG_2_FD_177996 | JGI IMG/M metagenome (GOLD analysis project Ga0228711, IMG submission 177996) | Root nodule microbial communities from Medicago polymorpha collected in Santa Monica, California, United States - brown nodules | ecosystem: Host-associated > Plants > Roots > Nodule...
AGCTTTGATACGCTTAAGAGAAACTTGTCTTTAGAAAGTAGGTCAAATATAAAGTTTAGGTTTAGGGTTTGTTTGTGAAGGGTTTGTTATTATGATGAACCAATAATCTCAATGCGCTTTTTATTATTATTTTAAATACTCAATCTTTTCAATTGAACTTTCTTCTAATCATCTTCTAAAAGTTAATTAAGTTAAACAACTCCCTGTTGGAACGATACTCTCTTTTTACTACTTCGGTAGAACCGTGCACTTGCGATTTTACTCATCAATAAACATGTGCTTCTCGTGCGAAAGCATGGATATTTGTCTTTTTTTTTATTTGTGATGTTCGGGGTTCGAACTCCAGACCATGCATATATTATGCATCGTCCCTACCAACTGGGTTAAGGTCACGAAGACAAAGTATGGGTATTTGTCAGGTTAAAATAAAGTACAGTAAAAAAAAGATATTAAAAAAGTGTGTTGAATTTCACCTTTTTTTTTTTAGAGATATGATCTCACCTTGTTTCAAGTTCATTTTTTGTTTTTGTTTCATGTATGTTGAATTTTCGATTATTATGAAATCAACATGAACAAGAATAACTATAGTCATACAGAGCATCATGATTTATTCAAGACTCAATAATAATTTATTTAGTTAATAAAACAATAACATGGTTTAGGATAGTCTTTGCACAATGATTGGACTCCTCACATTGTGGGTGCCATCGAACCAAACAAGTGATGAGGAAAACACGGTTTGATTCGATTATGCTTCCCCAATAACGGTTACAACAAATGATTGTTTCTCATTTAATGATCTGAACGAGAGAATTTTTGGTTTCACACTAATCTTGACTTTTGGATTAGAATGGATGAAGATAGCCTTGTAGGTTGAGTTGTGAAAGCCAACATTTGTGACTGTTCTATGAATCTTGACATTGAAATGCTTATGCACAGGAATCACCATAGCAGGATAATTTGTGTCTTTCACTAAGGATCTTTTGGATGCTCCATGACAACTTGAATTATCTCCACTAATCTGTTTAATTTTATTTGCATCATAGCCATAATTACAAAGCATTTCCACATAATCCTCCTGTGTGATGTCATAAACAAGTCCAGGGGTGAACAACTTGTTGTGGATTAATATTCCCTGATCCATAAGCAAATTCGCCAGCCAAGTCATCATAAAGACCTTTCACTGGTTTAGCGGTTGTCATGACGGCAGATTTGATAGCTGCAGGTGACCAGTTTGGATGAAATGATTTTACATATGCAGCAACTCCAGCAACATGAGGACATGCCATAGAGGTTCCAGATTTTATGTTGTATTTAACATGTCTTTTGTCAGTGCTACCTATAACTGCTGAGGGTGGTCCAAAAGGTGACCACGCAGACAAGATACCAACTCCTGGGGCACTTATATCTGGTTTCATAATTTCAGGAATGAAAGGATTTGGACCACGAGAAGAGAAATCTACAATTCTAGGAGCATTGTTGTCATGGAAGATCTCACTCTTCAAAATTTCAGCTACAGGGTATTTAGTGGAATTTGTGTAAGATTGAACATGAACAAATTCATTTGATACCAAGTAAATGGAAGGCTTCGGAGTGACAAAAGGAACATAAGATTTTGTAACGTTAATGATTGAACCAATTGCACCATTCTCAAAAGCGGGTATTTCACCCCCTAATTCTCCACACAAAACAAGCTTACCCTTCACCATATTTTTGTCTAGGCAATCACGCATTTCACGGGATGCATTTCCTCGAGCTGGGCAAGCTTGAGCTATTGGAAATTTGGTTCCATTTGAAGGGAAGGTATTAATTGACTTACCAATAAAGTTTTTTCCATTTCCAAGAATGAGCTTATCAATGAATTTACGATCTATGGTACTTGCAGCAACACTAAGTAACCAAGGTGCTACACTTAGAACACTACTTGGGGTAGGACCTTTGTTTCCTACAGCATGTGTTGTGAGTATTCCTTTCTGCATGGCATGAAAAGAACCAATTGCAACAACATCTTGTAGAAAACTAAAGATAGATAGGGGACTAACAGAGGCAGTGATGATGTCAACTCCATCAGCAATGGCATCATCAAAAGCAGATAATATAGAATCGGAACCGCATTTAAGACTCGATATACAAATTGTGTATACATCAATCCTTGAAGATGGGACTCCACCTCTTACAGTACCTTTTGCAAGACCATAAAAGCTCACATCATTCACCTCGTTTCCATCTGCTATTGATGTTGTATGGGTTCCATGACCATAATTGTCTCTTGCACTCTTATCTCTTTCATCGTAAAATCGTGCTCCGATGATCTTGTTATTACATCTAAAATTCTTGCCGCCTGCACAAACTCCATTCCACTTTTTTGGAATAGGACCAAAACTTGATTGATTGTAAAAAAATAAATTAAATTAATAAACTCGTCATATATAGTTAGTTACTACAATCTTCTATTTACATTACAATTTCTCCGTACGATATAAACAATATAGTATTGAATAATGTCATAAGACACTAATGAGAATGGTATATACGATATTTTTAGTGTGTGTTTGTGTGTGAATATTTATAAATAAATTTATGTAATAATAAAAAATAATATACTTGATTTACTATCAATCATTTTTAGTGGCGTGGATATTTTTTTTACATAACTATAATTATTAAAAAAAAAACTAAATATGATAATTAAGATGTATACGATATTCTGATTTTGAGTTAGAATACATGTGTGTGTACCATTATCATTGAAACTTTCAGATTCTAGCCAAATTCCGCTATCTATGACTCCAATCACCAAATCACTCTCAACAATTTGATCTCTCTTGATTGATTGAGGAAGTCCAACAAAGTCCCACAACCTTGTGGTTTGAAGGTAAACCTCTTGACTTGGAAAAACAGAGACCACGTCTCTCATGCCAGCAAGCCTTTCCCTTTGTTGATCGTTGAGTATGGCTGCAAAACCATTGAAACTTCTCTTGTAACTCCGAACTAAGCGATTTTCTATGTCGCTTTCATCAATGACTTGTTGCAATAAGTTGAGATGATGAGAGGTTGGCGAATATGATACTCCCTTAGGAAGTGGCCCCATGTATACAATGTGAAGTTTACCACTCTCATCACTATTTTTAGTGGCTTCACACACTAAGAAAATTATTGATGTCAAAAGTAAAGACACAAATAATAATAATAATAAAACAATATTATACTTAACCATTGTTTGTATTTGTGAAATCGTGAATATGTAGCTCAAAGCCAAACATTGTATTTATAAACACGGTTTAGTTAATATAAATGGAAATCTCTTCAATGGATTAAAAGAAATAGTTTAATAACTATTTTACAATTAAATTAAAAAAAATGTTTCGAAAAATTATTAATTCTTTGGTCAAAAATCATTTAATGTTTTGGTCAAAAAACTATTAATGCTATCATAATGTAATATTTTAGGAATAGTAATTAAACTCTTAAAAATAGTGTGATTAATATATGGAAACTGTTATAACAAAAAAAACCATTAATGTTATTTTTAAAAAATAATTTATTTAAATTGAAAGGAAAAATTATTAAAATGTTTATATCTATTTATGATATTAATAATGTATATATTTAATTTACATGGAAATTGTTGTAACAAAAAATAACCATTAATGTTATCTTTAAAAAATAAGTTATTTAAAATGAAAGGAAAAATACTAAAATGTATATATCAAGAAAATCTAACTATTTAATATATAGAGTAAATTACACTCCACTCTCCTCTTATGTTTAAATATACACTCCTCTCCCCCCTCTTATTCAAAATATACTAGAAAACTTTTCATTCCCCTCCCCTAAGAGAAACTTAAATTACATTCTCCTCCCCTCTTATGTTAAAATCTACAATTTACTCCCTCAATATTTTTTTTATTTCTAATAATCTAGCAAAAAATAATAATGTAACACACTTCAAAAAAAATAGTATTGCGGGTCTATTTTAATATAATCAAAAATTGAAACAACTTATTTAAAACTTATTATACCCTATTAAATTACATTCCCCTCCCCTCTTATGTTAAAGTCTACAATTCACAAATTCATTAACATGTAGTTTTAAACCCCGTTATAAAGTATGAAACAACCAAAAATAAAATTAAAATATGTGAAAAATTCCTAAAGAGAATAAAGCATGGTGGTAAATTAAAAGTTAATTTTATACTCTAAATTATAAAATCAATAGCAAAATATTTAAATTTAATTATCATTGACATTTATATTATAAAGAAATGGATTATTTTTTCTTAAATGGTGGTTCAAAATTAATATATATATATAATAAAAATATTTATTTATGTTAAAATAGATTAAAGTGTAGTGCATATTTAATTATTAAGAGGGGAGGTTGTAATTCAAGCATCTTATAAGGGAGGGAGGTATATATTTTATTTTTCAAGAGAGGAGAGTGTATATGTTAATATAAGAGGAGATGAGAGTATACTTCAAGCATCTTTGAGGGGAGGGGAGTGTAATTTACTCTAATACATATTGTATTTTGATGAAACTCATGTATTAGAATATATATATATATATATATATATATATATATATATATATATATATATATATCCAACCCGGTTTTGTCTTGAATAAACCAGTCAAACTGATCCACATGTTATCAAATTTGTTCGAGTTTAGGGATGTGGTCAATGATAATTTATAACTCATCCCAACATGTCTTGTGTAACACCCCGATTTTTAATATTAATCTGTTAGTATTATTATTGGATAATATTAGTATTATCGTTATTATTAGTATTGATTGTATGATATTATTAATTAAATTATTCGTGGTATAAATATTATGGATAATGAGGGTGTGGATGGGTTAACTAGTTGGTTATGGAATGGGAGAAATAATTTTTAGGAAGAAATAACGTTTTTTAGCAAGAATAAGGAACTAGAGTGCAAACTGAGGTGCATTAGTAAATTTGGGTAGAAAAGGGGTGTAAGTAGTAAGTTGTGTAGCGTTTTAGTGGTTTAGACATAGGAAGGTGTAAACAACAAGGCTGTGTAGTTACAAAAAGAATAATAATCAAACTAGGGGTGCATATATCAAGTCTGCGTAAGAATTATGTGAGAAAAACTAAACCCAAATAGTGGCTATAAATAGAGAAGAGCATTGGAGAATTTGGGTTACAGAAAAAGAACAGAATGTGAAAACCTACGAGAAAGGAGGAGAGGAAAAGAGAAAAGAACTAGCTAAGGAATCAAGCCAAGAACTGCAATCTTCGGTGAATTCGAGGTAAGGGGGAGAAACTATTTAACCTAAGATTAATTTTTGTAAAGGGAAATATAGGGTTCTTGAACCCTCACCATTGTTGTGTTCTTCATCCCAAATTTTGAGGTTCTTATGAACCCTGTGGTGTGATTGTTGTGAGATTATCGAAGTGAAATTGATCAGAATTGGTGTTGTGGTGAGGGATGTTGGTGTGCATAGGTTGTGAGTGGAGATTGGATTAGTGAGAATTTGGTTAATTGTTAATGATCAATTAATTATATCAAAGATGTGTTGTTAATGGTAAATTGTGTAAAAAAATGGAGTTTAAATGTAAGGGTAACTTTAGAATGACGTTTAGGGGCTATTTGGGTGTGTTTGGGGTCAGGGGGAGCTCCCGTGGTGGAAATCGCAGAAAAATGTGTTTCTGCACAGTCTGCAGAAAATGCACGGTCGTGCTTAACAATGCACAGGTCGTGCTCTTTTCTCTGCCCTTTTACTGAACATAACGCACGGCCGTGCATGTTGAAACGTACGGTCGTGCTCTTTCACAGCATTTGAAAATTACTCTTTTTCTTCATAAATGAGTTCCGAAAATGAAAATTAAGGTCCCATAATAAAATATGTAGGCAATGAGAATGTGCTTGGGTGTTTTAAAGGATATTATAGGATAATAATAATGAGTAGTTGTCGATGTCGTGTAGGGGTGTATAAGATGTGAAATTGGTGTTATTATTGTTGAGAATAATGATTATGCTAACAGTGTTATTAAAGGTGAGATGAAATAGTATGTTACAATGTTATTATTGGTGAGATGAAATATTGTTGTTATTAATGAGATGAATAAATGTGATAATAGTGTCGTTATTTGGTGAGAATAATACCATGTAATGGTGTTGATATTGGTCAGATGAATATTGTCTAATGGTGTTGATATTGTGAGATAAACATGTGTTTGAACTATGTACCATTGGTGATGATTTATTGTATATAGTGTTTTGATGAGTTTTCTTCATGCATCATATCATTGTTAGAAAAATTGGTGAGTATAATTGGTAACACATGCATGTATGTGATAGGAATGAAATGGATTTTTGCATATAAATGTTGATGTTTGAAAATGGTATGTGTTGTGAATGTTGTTGTTTGAAAATGGTGAGTGTTGTGTGAATATTGATGTTTGAAGTGCTAAGTGTTGTGAATTATATATATAAATGACGATGGCCGGAAATTCTACTATTATATAATGCTATTTAAATGTACCATATATATATAATGAATGTATTTTTACCCCTGTTTTGTTGTTTTGTGTTTGTGGTGTCTGTACTCGTGGTAGTATAGATACCTAGGTTGAGGAGCTTTAGCTGCGAGGTATTGGGATGGCGGCGTTGAAAGATTTATTCTGTCTTATTTATTTATGAAAACTATGTAGACGGTTTCGTTGCTCTGATTCTGTAACACTAGGGTTGAGGTGTTTTCGTCGTTTTGTTAAGTTTCTTGGAGTTGATTTTTAAAACTATGATAAAATTTTGTTATCGTGTTGAAATCTTAAATTGTTTTAATTAAGGTTGATGAACTATTATGTTGCTTTAATTATGATTTTTGAATTATGAAAAGATGGATTGTTGAGCATGTGTAGCACGTATTTAAATAAATATACTTTTTATTTAATAAATAAAAGTCGGGGTCTTAAAGTGTTACATCTATTGCTTGCCCCTATTATTGAATCATTAAAAGGTTTGCTTAATGAGCACCTTAAGGATTGATTATGAAACTATAAGAAACAAAAAAAGGATTTGAAAATATAATTCGATTGTGTTTCAATTTTATTTTAATTTTTAAAAATCATTTTACGGAATAGCCCCAATTTTTTTTTCTTCTTAAAAATCACCGTCAATTTTGGTTTTTCGTCAAGTTTAAAGATATGAGATCCCTGCAAAATGATACCTTCCTCCTACCAACGCTTACCAACTTAATTTGGATGGATCCTACATTATTAATATTGGTCTTTCAACTTGTGGAGGTCTCATTAGAGATTCAGAAGATCGTTGTGTTAGTGGTTGTACTTGTAATATCGATAGATCCACTTATGTCATGGCCAAACGTTAGGGATTAATCCATGGTTTGATTATGGCGTACCATTAAAGTTACAATTAGATTTTTTCTCTTCCCCAGCACAAAACACTCGTGTTCAGCTGAACTTCCCAAATACCCTTGCGTGAGTTAACTCACGCAAGTGTAAAAAAAAAACGTGACTTAATTTTTACACATGCGTGACTTAAGTCATGCTGTGTGAGTTAACTCACACTGAAATTAACACGGTTTTGTTTTTGCAATTTTCAATTTTGCATGCATTTGGACCTTTGGCGCACTTTGGATATACTAAAAAGTTTAGAATATTCCTGGCCCATTTCTTTTGCTCTTTTTCATTTGGTGATGTAAGAGCACCATTATCGGTTGAATTTTTGAGTGTCTTAACTCTTCCCTATGCAACTTTGTCAGAACAGTAAGGATATTTGACAATTTAGAATGGCAACCGTTCCTCTGCATTGCTACCGTGGTATTATAGATTGTTGAATTTATAAACTATTATAAAATTAAATTATGATTTGAAAAGGTGTTATATATTAATATAAAATACAATTGTGAGGTATATTGTGGGACATACTTTAAAGTTTTAGATGAGTAGTATGGTTATTTAAAAAATGTAGGTGAGTGATTTAAATAATTGAAAAATGTAAAATAATATAATGTATTATGTAAGACTCATTTATATCACCCATATGGATGATATGGATGTTGATGCTCTAGATGGTTCTGTCTGATAGTAATTATTGAAGGACGTAATTTGGTGATAAGGATTTTTACCGCATCCAAAGCACAAATCCTGCATGCTTGTAATTCCTCACCTCTCCTGCATGTTATCCATGGTCTATTTTATTGTATAAATTTCATTGTAAATTTTGGTGGGGCCTAATTTGATCTATATGATTGTTGTTTTGTCTATATTCATGTCTAAATATATGTTTGAACTGTCATGATCTCTGTCCCAATAGTGAAAAGGAAAAACGTATATTTATCATGCACTTGGCCTTCTGGACATTAAGGTCCCATCTATTAAACATTCAAGCATGCATAGAATTGAAAATTGCAAAAACAAAACATGCGTGAGGTGTTAATTTCAGCGTGAGTTAACCCACGCAGTGTGACTTAAGTCACGCATGTGTAAAAATTAAATCACGTTTTTTTACGCATGCGTTAGTTAACTAACACAGAGGTATTTTGGTCAGTTTGACTGGGTGCGAGCGAAACATGCGGGGGGATGAGCAGAAATCTTACAATTATGTTATTGTTGAAATGGATTACATCATTGTTGTCAACATGATGTTTGCTTAGAAGACTCAGAATTTTCCACTTGAAGCCCATTCTTCGAGAAGCCCTTTATCTATATGGATCGAACATATTTAAATTGGAACATGTTTATCAAGATGTTAACCAGTGCGTTGATTTGGCAAACTTTGACCATAGTGAAAAGATTGGATTATTACAATTTTTGGTTTTCCACTTGGTTAATTTTCTTGTCGATGATGATTGTAGGAAGGCCATTTTCCTTGAATCATTCCTAAGTTTCATTGTAATTTTTCATTTAGATATATAAATCATAGGCAGTCAATGTAAATTTGTTTTACACTAGCATTCTATAATTGTCCATTATTTTTCTATATCATCCTATTTTTCAAATATGTTTTGAAATCGATTATATCAAGTGACATAGTGATGATATTTTTTTTTTTGCTTGTAAAAAAAAAATAGTGATGATTTTTTATTTTTTTTAGTAACAGTGATGATTTCTTATTGGTTATTGTCGTTGCAACACTGATAGCCCATTTAACTCTAGTTTTAAAGAAGTTTTGATTTCTTTTTAAATTTCTGAAAACTGGAATTAGATTTTATTTCAGCCATCCATCAAATTCTTCTAAAAATGTCGTGTTTTTTAAACGATGTTAAGAACAGACTATTTTTACTGCTTTAACAGTTGAACTCGTATAGTTAGAATTAGAGAATATTTAAGTTATTGCACACTACTGGATGCTTTTTATCGGATTTTGTTTGCAATGCAACTTGTATATCTGTACCTGTCTATGGCCGAATTATGATGTCAATGATTTGGGTTGAAACTAGCTGTCAGTATGGCTTTGCAAGGAACTTTCACATAACCTCCAAGTGATTGTGACTTGTGAATATATATATGATTCCTACATGTCTCTTTCCACAATATTTGAGAGGCAAATAGATGCATCGATGTCTTGGAAAATTTTACAATTTTCTTTTTTTTTGAGGAAAAATAAAACGACAAGCTACTTAACTTTGTTTTAAGAATCGCGAGAATTGAGAGAAGAAGCTCTTAACTTTGGACTTCTTTGGTCAAAAAAACTTTGTTTAATCCGTTTTAGAATTCACCCAAGAACTTAAGCCCCAGGTGACCGCAAAGTATTCAATGAGTTGTTTAAAAAGGTTTAGTATGTTGTATAACAAAAATGCAAACAAAGATGACTCTGTAACTATCGTACATAAAGCCGCGCCTAATTCTACCTCACCATCGTAATCATATTGTATGACTTTCTTTTTACTACGATTTTTGTTACTGGTAATCGGAAACAATGAATACAGGTCAAATATTTCTATGAAATTGATTCAATGGGTGAACAATAGTTGAAATCAACTCGGAAGAGGGTGCTGGTGGTGAAGCATCTCTGAGTTGATTATACCTTGCAATATCAAAATTGTGAAGTTTCATCAATTGCTTCTGCTTAGTGCTGAAACGGCTTTGATAGAAACCTTCAAAGGAAGGTTCTTTTGATGTTCTGAGAAAGAATGTGTAGCCAGCCATGAAGTACATAGATGTCGCATAGAAGCATATGGGCTCCATTACATCCCAGTTAAGTTCCCAAAATGTGAGCCTCATGGATGCTAATATTTGCACCAACACAAAGCCAAGCCCTCCCCAGAGCTCACGGCGAGCCATTGTGTGAGCTCTGCTGTCAATGGTTGCTTTCTGTTTCTCCATTTCTTCAAGTTCTTTTGTTTCTGCCTCGTTTGGCTTTGGTACTTGTACAGGAAATAGAGCCTGGATTGTTTTTGCTACCTGCATCACAAATTTGAGAGGGTTTGGGTAAAACTTATAGTTCAATCTACATTTGTTTTTCATCTCAAGCTTTGCTGTAAATTACCGTAAAACTTTTAGGTAATTAAATTTGTACCCAAAAAAAGCATAAGAGAAAAGAAAACCAAGTCATTGTACCCTTAACACAACTTGGCTAGTATCTGACAAAGTGGACTTGAATAAAATAAAATAGCAGACATGTATAAGATAAGATTAAAATAAAGGAAAGGTGAATTGATGGGAAACATTTAGCAGCTGGATTCTCTGCCGCTCCACCAAAAAGAATTGAAAACAATACAAGATAGACAAAACGTATAATAAAGTTACAGGATTCAAGGAAATGCATTGAACCATATTCAGCTTAGTGTCCCAAATATACCCAAAATCTAGGAATTGAAGCAATATATTTCTTGTTTGTCACAAATTTAACTTAATAATAATAGTCACTTGGCTAACGTGCAACGTAATCAAACTATGCCATGCGACAATCACAATACTTAATTGACATAAAATAAAATCTGAATCTATCAGCAAGTATCACCAAGCCAATAAATAAATAATCAAAACAATATAATTATTTATCCCTAAAAAAATTATAAATATGACTTCAATTTTAGTAATTCATAGATTAGGTTCTCTACTTAACAGTACCTAATATTCAATAAAACTAGTTTAGGTGCTACTTAATACCTATCGCAAAAACGTATACAAAAATTTATTATAATTTGTCCAATTTTCTTGTTGGCACAAGTTGATCCGCGTCCATATATTATATAATGAATATGGACATCCACTTGCACCAAGACGTTTCACAGGACATCTTACAAATCCAGAAGCAACATACAAGAAATGACAAAAAAATAAAACTATATACAAAGGTCAGACACACGGTTTAAACCTAATAGCATAATAATAAAGCACATTATTTTATTCCTAAGTGAATATTATACTCTATCTAACATCTATTATAAATTAATTTTATACTAACGATTTAAAAAATTTAAAGATGAATGTTATATTCTAAATTAAACTAACTCATTTTAGAAAAATTTCAAAAGGTACAGAATCATCGAACATTAATATTTTCAGATATGAAAAATAAACAACAATATTTTCAAAGATAAGTAGCAATTCATATATTACATTTATAGAATAACAGTTCAAGGTGTCTCATGATATTGTAGTGTATAAGGTCGGGTTGGAACCTCAAATACCTAACTTATTTATCTTAAGGAATATTTCAAGTCTAATAGTTAAAGGTATTTCTTAGGAAAAAAATCACAAGTAGTATCAAAGGAAATTACTATTGTATCCCTTATTACTATTTAATTTGGTCAAAATATATATGTCTTCCGATCTTAAATATATACCTAAAGTTTAAATGTATTTAGTTTTGGACTAAATACATTTAATTTCTCTTTAAGACCGGAGGGAGTGTATATGTATGTACATATATAAAATTATTAATTATTATTGAACGTTTAAACTATTTTGTCTCTCTCAAAAATATAATTTTAACTGGATAAGCTTATTTCTTGAAAAAAAAACTAGATAAGTTTATTCTATTTCAAAAAAAAAAAAAATACTAGATAAGCTTATTTTAAATATTATAATTGTATTTAATAAATTATAAACTTTTAAAGAGCAACCCCAGTCAAAAAAAGAGTAACTCAGATAAGTCTATAATAATTGCTCAGCTTTTTTATACATTATGCTTTAAAAATATATAAAATTTAGCAAGAGTTTTTTTTTTTTGAGAGAAAATTTAGTAAGTGTTATAAATCAAAGATTATATATCTTTTTGAATAATATTTTTTTTTTACAAAATATAAATCAAACACTTACTCAAAATATTACCAATTACGTCATCAAACAAATATTACCAATTAGTAGTAATTTGTTTGACCATTTATTAACATTTTTTTTTATGTGAAAAAACGTTTTCTTTAATGAGAACTCAATTAATAAGCTGCAAAATTAGTTTTTTATACATGGAAATTCAATTGAGAAGCTGGACAAAGTCAAGCTCTCAATTATTTCATGGACACGTATAAATTAAATGTAAAAAAATCACTAATAATAATAATAACAAATAAATAAATATCCCCATTTAGATGGAGGAAGGTGTGAAAGAAGAATAAGGGCTTGTTTGGCAGCCCTTAATTTACCATCTCACAAACGTAGAATCCGTTTTAGATCTGAGCAAACAACAAACTCTCTATTTCCTGTTAAAAAATTCAAGAAAAATAACCACAAAATTCTATCAGTTTTCGGCGATCTCAATCAAATCAACGGCCTAAAATTAAAGTTTAGAAACCTATCTCTTGATCTCAATATTATTTCCCATCAATCATGATGATGACACACTCTGTATCATCACACAAATTAATAACAATACACAACTCAACAATTAAAACAAATTAACAAAATTAAACTAATCAAAATTTAATTAAAGGAGCTAAATAGAGGATTAAAAGTAAATTACCTGTTCAGGTTTGAGGAAAACGACGTCGCCTAAGATAATCACAGTTGCAGAATCATCTAGAATCTTCGCGATCTTCTTCGCTTGTTCTTGATCGGAACAATTCTCACCACACATTTCAACAAACTCCGAATACGTCACACAACTCTGCTGAATCATCCGAATCTTCGATTTCACCGCTTCCAATTGTGTCGCTCTCAACAACTTCCTCACATCTTCCGCCGTCGATTTCAATTCCTCCGTTGCCGCCTCCGGAGGACTTAATCCATCCAATCGGATCCGGTTTCTGGCAATGTCCATCTCCCGGAGTTTTTGGAGAAGGCCGTCGGAATCACCTGGATGCGGTGGTCGGAGTTCAGATTTAAAAACAGCTTGTTTATGCAAAAATCGACGGAAAACACCGTCGTTGGAAGAATCTCCCGGCTCCGGTGCAATGTCGCGTTTCGCGACGGTGGGAGGGTTACGTGATTGAAGAGATGAAGATGAAATGCGACAATTTGATAAAGATTGCGATGAAATTTTGGTTAAGCTTAAGAGACGTTGAGTTAGGGTTTTCTTAAACGCCATTGTTGAAGGTTCTAGAGAGAGAAATAGAAAGAGAATGAAAGTGTTGAATGGAATGGATTGAATTGTAGTGAGAGAGAGAACGTTATTTATAGTGTCCCATTATAACGGAGAAACACCATGAGGTTAACGTTTTTGCAAATCGCTGAATTATTGTGAATTAATAAATAAATAATTAAGATAACGATTGTGAAAAATACACGAGAATTTATTTATACGAGATATCGTTTGCGAGATATTGAATTTTGATAGAGATTATGGGTTTATTCGTATAATCGTATTCGAGGTTCCTTCCTCTTTGTCTTGTTGTTAGGAGAAATCGAATATTCGATATTAAAAAAAAACGATAAATTGAAAAAATTTAAGGGTTCACGAGACTTTGTACAATCACCGTACACGTGTGTTTTGATGACGAATGAAGACTAAGTCGACGGCAGATTTAACCGTAGAAAATAAGGGTAATTAATTTTTTTTTGACTCAATTAGTTTAGCTATTGGTAATTTGGTGCTAATATACAGCTAATAAGTAAGAATTGTTTTAGTCAAAAATGAAGAAGCTAAGAATTGTTGGATACTATATTAAAAATAGAAGACAAGATAAAGATTTGAAATTTTAACCGTAAGATAGTGCAGAGGAATAAATTGGGATGTGAGAGCTGGTTAGTTTTTATCTGGGGTGGTTCTTAGCTGTGTTGGTGTTGACTCAGTTGTAACCTGGACTAGTAGATTATTATTTTTATTTTTGGTAAGGAAAAAAGAAAGAAAAGGTGTGATTGTTATCTTGTCTTGACTGATAGAATGGAAATCTTAATTAAAGAAGTTAGTGGACTAAATTGGGATGCTTTGCATGGGAAGGAAATGAGGTTGTGTGCCAAGGGTTTGAGGTAAATAGAGAATAAGAAAAATGATCTTTTTGTTCTTGAAATAACACAATGGGACAATTTCATCCTCAATTTTATAAAATAGCACTAACAAGCTCCTCATGTAGTGTTAGAAAAAGCTCTTCATTGCGAGCTTTCGAAATGAACTAACAAGCAATCAAAAAGAGTTGTCCATCTTTCTCGAAAGCAAAATGATTAATCTTATCATAACATTTAAACATCGGAAAGATTTGAGAATTAGGAAAATACAACATATTCTAAATTCTTTTGGCTTTCTGACAATCCCTCATAGTGTGCATAATTTTCTCTTGATTCGCCCAAATCTTAATCATCAAGCAAAGAATGGACCTAAGACAATCTCTTAATCTAATCATTTAGCATCATTAATCTTGGATCTAATGGAGTCATTTGGTAATTTGATATGCGCAATAAGCCAAACAAAGAATCTTATATTTTCAGCAACCTGTAATTTGTCATGCACATTGAAGATTTTTACTTAATATGCATGCATATTTAGCATCAACTAGGTCTCGATCAACAAATACAGGATGAAGATGTTAACTTCAGAAAGTTTCTCCGATGTGAATGACTAACTTAATATTTTATGGAAGTGATAGACCAGATTTGCACACCCTAACGTGACTAAATTGGGAATTAATTCCATATTATTTTCCTCTAAAAAAAACTTCATATTATATATGACATAATTTGGAACTTGTTTTCAAAATTTTGTATAAGCTTTCTGTTGATCTCTATTTTATCCTACCTAAATTCATTGATGTAGAAATTTTCAACGGTCTTTAATTATATTTTTAAAAAAAGTTTGATGAATTTTTTTTTTTTGAAAAAAGTTACATTTTACAAATTTTGGTGACTAATTAAGTAACATTAATCTCTGTGAGTTTATTTCAGCTAGTAAGGATATTGCATATTATATAAAAAAAAAAAAATTAAAGGAAGATTTAAATTTTTATATATTAGAACACCAAAATAATGATTCATTCTTGTCTACAAAAAATAATGATTCATTAAAAATATGGAGAAAAGGGAAAACTAGTGGATGGGAAGAACCAAGAATGAAGGATCAATTGGTTGCGTCCACGCAATGGCATGTAGTTGGCCCTGGCCTTTCTTAATATCGCTATTGGTGCTTATTGATTCCTTTAAAGGAGAATTTTAGGGTTAATTTTTTGTGTCAGTCGGATAATCTCTGCGTGCAAATTTATTGTAGTCATCGTGTTGGACATGACTACAATGGATGCCAAACGACTTTTTTTAAAAGATTTAATATTGTTGTATTTTTAGGGTTGAATTTGAACTTAAGCGTTGAAAGACATCTCTTACAATTTTATCTAAGTGAATTTGGGTTATTCATTTTTTTTTTTTTATAGAAAAGTATGCTTATAGCATTTCATTTACAATCAAGTTCTTAATACATGTCGGAATTTCATCAAATATATGGAAGTTAGGTAAGGATGTGGCTGTCTATGCTAATTCATAGGTAACTCTATTCGCTTGTCTCCTAATAAACTCAACATGATAGTTTTTTAAATGTAAAGTACAATATTGGACGTCGCTATCCATAATGACGTCAAATTCAGTGATGGCTCCAATACCTCGATTCAAATAGTCAGCTACTATTTTCGACATTTGATAGATGTAAGTCATGAATCCACTGAATAATATGGTAAATGATAGCCTCACAAGTGCACGATTTTATCGAGTAGTAAAATGAGTATCAGCACACAGAGAGTTAAAGAAGTTACCAACTAATTTTTAGTTTTGATTAACTGAAAATGAATAAGTTTGTTAAGAGCAATGTTTGTTTGGTTTAAAATTCAGATATTAAAAAGCGTCATGAGATTTAGTTTTTCATCTCAATGTTTAATCCATTACATTCCTTATCTATTTCTCTATTCTATAATGTAATGTTTCTAAGAACAGAGCATTCAATTGGTATATCACATTTCCTCTCAAAATACATAAACGTAACTAAACAATAATCAAATATATTGTCATAGTTAATTATTATTGAGACCCTTTGACCGAAATCTTATTATCCCAAAAGCAATCAAACCCAGGCACGGATCCAAGTATATGTGTCATACCCAATTTTTTCCCTAGCCAAAACATTCTTTCTTTCTTTCTTAAAATTTTTTAAAAAAAGTCAACTGTTCATCGAAGTCAACCTTTGATCGGGGGGGTTTCAATTGTGGTTTCTTTTTCTTTTCTCCTAAAACTGAAGTCACTGTTCAGAAGCAGATAGAGTTCAACTTCTGAAGTGAGGTTCAGAATCTAAATGCAGCGGATAAGTAGAAAGAGAGACAGAGAGAAGAAAGACACAAATCAATTATATAGGTTCCTTCCACAAACTGTAAGTAGTCCTGACCCCCTTGCACTTCCAAGGAGAGTTCACTAAAATCAATATCTGATTACAACTGCTCACTGCTCAAAATAGCAAGAGACTTCAAACTACTCAAGCACAACTGCAAGAGATTTCCTATGCTCAAAAACAAAATCAAGAGACTTCCTATGCTCAAGCACAACTGCAAGAGACTTCTATTCAAATAGAATTACAAAGAAAATTGTTTGAGGTTGAACACTTGATATACAATCAGTTGTGTTCACAATACAAATCAGATACAAACTCTTAAAACTCTAGAATTTCTAAGATATGAAAGTTGAAAAGAAATTATAAGTGAACTTTGATGTGGAACAATTTCAGCAGAGTTTTGGCACTTGTAAAATTGTTGTGAGTCTCTTGAAAATCTTCAAGTCTTCACTTCTTTATATAGAGGTGTGAAAGAGACGTTGTTGATTTGCCAGCACATCAAAAAAAGTCATTTGAAGCTTGATCAAATCACCAATGATATGTTGCTTGATATGGTTATTATCCTATGAAGGAACAATTTTAAATCCATTCCATGTATAGAGGAATACCAGCGTAGTCACAGATGTTGTTCTTGTACTATTGCAGACACAAAACAGAGTAGTGGAGATAGTGATTGTACAATTGTACTATTGTCCTTTTCCAACGTTCTCCAAGAATAAGCATCCAATGTCTTCCAATTCCTCTGAATTAACCGTTGCTCCATGCTTCTATTCTTCTGCACTGATAGGCGTGATAATAACAACATTTGAACAATCTTTTGAAGCTTCTAGTCTTCAGCTTTAGAACCTTCAGAACCTCTGATGACTTCAGCTTCTGATGTACAGCTTCTGATGAGAGTGCTCGTGATGACGTCAGCTTCAGAACCTCTAGTCTTCAGAACCTCTTTTCTTTAGAATGCTTCCTTGCAACACAAG
>Ga0228711_1006327_pt1 | contig 17649 bp, 16 predicted proteins | sample MedpolnodulmetaG_2_FD_177996 | JGI IMG/M metagenome (GOLD analysis project Ga0228711, IMG submission 177996) | Root nodule microbial communities from Medicago polymorpha collected in Santa Monica, California, United States - brown nodules | ecosystem: Host-associated > Plants > Roots > Nodule...
CACTCACTGCACCTCGAGAGAGGCTTTGATACGCTAAAGAGAAACTTGTCTTTAGAAAGTAGGTCGAATATAAAGTTATGGTTTAGGGTTTGTTTGTGAAGGATTCGTCACTACGACGAACCAATAGTCCCAAGGCGCTTTTTATTTTTATTGTTATTTTCTTTCAAAACAAAAATCCAAACTTTATAACTTCTAAAACTTTCATTCTAATCATTGTTACAAGTTAATTAAATTCATAACTCCCTGACGAAACGATACTCTATTTCTACTACTTCGGTAAAACCGTGCACTTGCGGTTTTGCTCATCAGCTCTCAATAAAAAGTTTTGCTTCTTGGATACATTATATGTCCAAACACCGTCACTCCACAATTGTTGCAAATCATCAATCAAGGGTTGCAAATAGACATCTATTTTTGGTTTTAGGCTATATGGACCGGGCACAAGACAAGTCATAAACAGGTAAGGTTTGGTCATACATATTTCAGGTGGACGATTATAGGGTGTAACTATTATAGGCCAACATGAGTATGGAGCACTAGAAGCCTGGATGTAGGGTGTAAACCCATCAGAACACAAACCCAACCGAACGTTTCTTGGGTCTCTAGCAAAATCTGGATAAACACTATCAAAGTGTTTCCATGCTTTCCCATCTGATGGGTGTCGCAAAACATTTGGAGGCCTTATGTTCTCATGATGCCAACTCATTTGACTCGCAGACTCTATTGATGCATACAACCTCTGTAAATGAGGAATTATGGGAAAATAAATCATTCTCTTCACTGGAACATCTTTGAATTTTCCCATCCCACTCTTACGAGGAAGATACCTAGCAGCTCCACAAACTCTGCACTCTGTTAGATTGCTATTTTCTTTGTAATATAACAAGCAACCGTTCACACAACAATCAATTTTCCTAGCCTTCAATCCTAACTTAGACACCAACTGCGTTGCTTGGTAGTTATTTTCTGGAAGACATTTTTTCGTTGGACAAACATCGGCAAGTATTTGTGCAAAATAATCTATGCATTTTTTAGGAACTTTCCAAATAGATCTGGCTGCCAAAAGCTTAACAGAAATTGATAATTTGGATTTAGTAGCTCCCTCATAGATGGGTTGGTTTGCAGATATCAATGTATCATAAAAATGTCGAGCTTCGGAATTGGGCTCCTCATCCTCCCTGAATGCCTCGTTTCCTGTACTAGAATTTGAATCTGGGACATCTATAGAAGGCCAAATAGCATCATGAACCATCTGGTTCATTACAGCAAATTGATCTTCATCACCCACACTCCCTCCACTGCTAGAATGACCTCCGAGGTTCGTATTCAAATCCACTTCTCCATGTTCGGTCCAAACATAATAGTTTGGCATAAAGCCGTCCCTATACAAGTGCAAATTGACTTCCCTAGGAGTCACTAAGTCTATACACTTGCAATTTACATAGGGACACCTTATGCCCCCTTCAACTAAAAAATTAGGATGTGTCATAGCCTTTTCTACAAATTCAGCTACTCCGGAAACAAAATGGTCTTTTAAACCATGTCTATCAAGATTTACCCCATCATACATCCATCTACGGTGCATTTTCTACATGGAAAACATTATCGAAAACATGTAGTGAACATTTTGTCCATCTTTTATAGTGCATACAATAAAATGTTAATCTAATACATTTTATCTTTAATCCAAAAAACATATTAATGGGAATAAAAGCATAAATACAAACATTTAACGAATCGAAAATGTCGATGAGTAGTCAATTAGAAACGTTCAACATATAGTGCAGCTGGCAAAAATGTACAATGAGTGAACAGTGCACGAAAAGTAGCAGAAGTATTAACACCACTACATTTTTAACTATAAACTTCAATGCATGTTTATCATCACCCTTATAAAGAAAATGTCAAAAAGAAAAAAAGTTGTGATCAAGATGATTCCACAGAGACGTTATGAGAAAAATAAATTTGAAAAAGAAAGGAAGGAGATTGATGAAACACATTAAAAATAAATGTAGGGACGTGCAAGTTGCTTTGAATGCACTTCCAACCTCCCCACCTTACTCATTCACTCATAGATCTTCCTTTCTAATCTTACTACTACTTATTTATATACTACTACTTTATCGTTCCTTACACACCAAAAACTATTCTACTAAATATTTATTACTTATTCAAATAGTACTTACTATATGGGAAATCAAAAATAAAAAATCTTCACACACCAGAAAGTAGTTGAGAGAGAAAAGAAGGATACCAGTTCGAGAAAACGCGAGAGCCAGCAGTGAAGAACTTCAAGGAACAATTTTGCCTCCGAACAGTGAATCAGTGAAAGGCAATAACGGAGACAACAGACTGAGACAACAACGAAGCAACTCGGAACCTTCAGCGGAGACAACGTCGAAGCAATTCGAGAACGTTGATGTCAAATCCTGTTACCAAAGATTAACCCCTTAATATTTCAGTAGCAAATTCTGTACTTTTGTAATAACAGTACCAAAGCACACATTTAATAACTAAATCGTCAAAATTAACCCCTTTATCTTGCACTCTTACTAATAGAGTAATAAGGTAATTTCAATTAATTAAGCGCAAAGTTAGAATCCATGTATCATGACACACTTTTAAACCACGTCATATATTGGGTCCAAATTTCTTCTCACCAAGTAAACATATTTGTAGTTAAATAATGTTTTCAAAGATGTCCAACTAGAGTTATGAAATGTGAAAACACACACAACCATAGCTAATGGAGTTGAAAGAAAAATAATTAAATGTGTTGTGAAAGAAGCAAATGAGAGATAAATAATTGAAAGAAAAAAAACGTGGAGAGGGCATTTCAGAACACATAGATTTATTATGTAGCTTCAATTAGTTAAGTGCAAAGTTGAATGCATCTTCATTTATGAAGTAAAGAGAACTAATATTCAAACCACACCAACTTCATTTCATACAAAATAAAATAAACAGACGTAAAAAAGCTCCACATCAAAAGTCATTGTGATGGCAAAAATAATATCATAAAGTTATGAGCCAATTTATATACAAGGTAGTGCCTAGTGAGCTCATCAAGATTAATAGGCTCAGAGGCCTTATTCCAACACAATGCCACCACAGATTGAAATGATGAGAGCATAATGGAACAAGAACTCACCCCCAAATCGCATGTAGAAGTAAAGCAAACAATTAATTAATAGAAACTAAACATGCTGTTAGTATGTGTCACAAAGGATCTTATTTTCTATATAAGCCAGTTCCTCACCGCCAAGCCAGAATTGGGTCAAACATACAAATTGCTTATAAATTTAAAATTTGTACCAATGTAATTTTTTAGAGAAACCCACAAGGTCTAGAATGTTAAGAGAACTTGATTACTGACATCCTTTAAGCCTAAAGTAAAATAAAAAAATCAAAATTTAATAAACAAAGAAGAACGATTAAAAGGGTATTCTTAAAACATGATTGATAATGATTAAACATAAGAAGAAAGAATAACCTGAAACAGCTGCTTGAAATTGGATTAGGAACATAGCCATCACTAGGTAACCATCGAATTAGAAGAGGATATGGATTTTGGTTGGATTGGAAAAGTGACTTTGGTTTTTTGGTTGAAAGGAGAAAGTGTCGCTCACATGGATTTGGTAAAGTTACTCGTATGTTGAATATAAGGATTATTGTAATAAGAAGAAAAAAGAATATAAAATAGTGGTGGAAAAAAAGATTTTGGGAACCGTGAAAAAAAATTGTGGGAAAGAAGAAAAATGGGGGGAAATGAAATTTTGTCAAAATAAATAAAGAAAAAAGAAATTGAAAAAAATGTGTAAATTTTTTAGCATCAATATTTGTGGATGCTATTTGTAAAATTAAAAATTACTAAAATTTAGCATCAAAATTTATGGACGCTAATTCAATAATAAAATTTTAAAAATATTAGCGTCTACAATATATATTATAGAGTCCACAACACTGAAGCTAAATTTCATAAAAAAAATCATTGTAAAAAATGCATTTGCATCAATATTTTTGGATGCTAAACACACAATATTAGCATTAGAAATGGCCTGAAGCTAATATTTCTGAAGCTAAATGGCTATTTTCTTGTAGTGTTTTTAATATTTATTTAAACTTATTCTTATCTATTTGTACATGTGTTATTTGTTTTGAAAATTGACGGTATTTTTAGAAAAAGAAAAGGTCAACTTTTTTGTTTTGATAAGGCAAGAAGCAGGTTAGACATCAAGGAGCCCAGAGACATCCCAACTAGGTTGGCACCCCACTTGAACTCCTATCCTTTGTGCCTACTTCATAAATACTATTAAAAAAAAAGGAGAAAAATATGTACAAGAGGGGGAAAACGATAGTTAGGCAAGCCGTTCCTATCCCTAAAGAAGTCTAAATACAAAGACGGAGGTAATACATCAAAACAAACAGTGTCAGACAGATCATGACCCAGAGAAGCCATCTTGTCCGCACAACAATTTCCTTCACGATAAATGTGTGAGCAGATAGTAGAAATTCCAAGATGAAAACAGTTGTGCCAGCGATTCCGAAGACGGACATGAATCAAATTGGAATTCTTGAAAGCAAGCACTGCAGTAGAGGAGTCACTCTCCACCCAAAGGTTGAGCTAATTGTACTTTGCAGCAAATTCCATAGCAAAAATAATGGCTGAAAGCTCCGCTTCAAAAATCGACATCGTGCCCAAGTTCGAAGCAAAAGAACCTAAAAAAGTGTCTCTGTGATCATGGAAAATCCCCCCACAAGACGCTGATGAGTGCTTGAGAGATCCGTCCGTATTAGCCTTGACCCAGCGAGTGGTTGGAGGCTTCCAAACCACCGGAACAATCTCCTTAAGTCGACGAAAGGAAGGGGAAACATGGAATTTTTCCAACAGAGTGGTGTCTGTAGGAATACAATAACCTATGGAGAGAGAGCCACTCAAGGAAACATCAACAATGATATAATTATGTGCCGTACTTAAGGTGATACTGCGACATCCAAATCTGATTTCATTACGGGCCAGCCATATTGTGTGCAGCACGTGGACAATGGCTGAGACAAAAATATCACACAGCTGAGATGAACAAGCTGCCAGAACACAGCTTAACAACGCCTCAGGAGACTGCAAGGGGAAGGAGCAATGCAGCAGCGCTCCTAACCAACACCAGAGGCGAACCGCATAATCACAAGAAAAAAAATAGATGTTCCGACGTCTCAGCAGCCCTGAAACAAAGAACACAAATTGACACAATAGTACATCCACGTGACCGGTGGTGCTCATCAGTGGGCAACTACTTATGCACTAGGCGCCAAAAAATAAACGAGTGGGATGGCGGTATGCAAGGACGCCAAATAAGAGTAGCCCAATCAACCAAGCTCGATGTGCCTCTTAAAAAAAGAAACGCTTGCTTTGCTGAGAGGTCCCCATCTGTTGTGTGAATCCAAACCAATTTGTCCAATAACAGCGTTACCGGAAGAGTGATATTCGAAATACTAGCTGCAACAACCGAGTTGGAGAGGACGAGAGGTAGAAGGCGCCACCTACCAGCATCCAAAACCGAGGAAAGAGTGGAGCATAGAGATTTCCGAGCGGCGGGGTTGATATTAAAAACCGAAACCAGAGAGGAACCTAGCCATAAATTGATTTTTTTCGCCATTACCAATCAGCCAAATGGAGATCCATATGTGATTTAATGCCAAGCCAGACCGAGGATTTGATGTAACCACGCCGAGGAGTGCCGTTACAAAAATAACGATGCCTAAAGAGAGTAGCACATTGTGAATCCTTGCTATGAAGATTCCAACTCAGCTGTAATAATAGAGAATTATTAATAAGTCTTGTTGGCTTAAGATCCAAACCTCCAGATTCCCATGGGAGACAGACCGTATTCCACTTTACCGTACAAATTTTCAAGGTATAAATGTCACCACTCCAAACAATTTTTTTGATCCAACGATCCAGCAATTTCAAAATATTTTGCGGCCAACAATAAATATGAAACGAATAAACCAGCATGCCATGTATAATTGATTTCACCAACTGAACTCTGCCCATAATTGTCAAGAGAGAACCTTTCCAAGAAGCAAGTTTCACCTTAATTCTATCAACAATCGCTTGGAAATGGATACGCTTCGGCTTACCTTGGAAAATAGGGCAGCCAAGGTATTGAAAAGGAATAAACCCCAAAGAAAAACCAGACAATCTAGCAAGACTTCTAGCCCGTGTTGGCGTCATTGCACCTGTAAACAACTTGCTTTTGTCGAAATTCACCAACTGCCCTGAAGACTCTGATTAACAATTAAACATCCTCAAAAGACATCGAATATTTTTGCGAGTATCCGCACAACAAATAAAGATATCATCTGCATAAAGAATATGAGTTGGTAAAGAAATACCCCTGTAGTACGACATAGGCTGCAAGGCACCTGAAACACGCTCCAACTCAATTGCTCTACTAAGGACCTCCTCTGCAAGACAAAAAATAAGTGGGGACCGTGGGTCTCCCTGGCGGACCCCTCTCTTACAAGGAAAAAAACCAACAATGTTACCATTCACATAACTGACAAGCGAGCAGAATGCAAAATGGCTCGGATCCAGTCACAGAAAACCGGATGGAAGCCAAACATTTTTAGAACCAGTAAGAGAAAATTCCAATCCATGGTATCGAAAGCCTTCCGGATATCAACTTTCATAGCCACATTACCACCAAACCGCTTTGTCGGTAATAAATTGATTACCTCTGAAGCTAAAATGACACAGTCAGAAATGTTACGGTCGCGGACAAACCCGCTTTGCTGAGGCGAGACAATCCGCATAGAAATAATAGCTAACCTCTCTGCTAAGATTTTAGTCACAATCTTGAATTGAAAATTAGCCAGAGCAATCGGACGAAAGTCACCCATGGAACAAGCACCAGGCACTTTTGGGATCAAAACAATTACATTAGAGTTCAGATTTGGAATAATAGAACCTGTATAGAAAAATTCTTGCACCGAGGAAATCACATCAGAAGCAACGATATCCCAAAAGTGTTGGAAAAAGTGTCCCCCAAAACCGTCAGGACCAGGCGCACCATCCCCGTTCAAATCAAACACTGCCCGCTTAATTTCATCGACATTAGGAGCCGCAGTTAACAATTGTTATCAACACCAAAAATACCTTGAAAATAATCAAGCACATGCTGCTCAATATGACGAGGTTCAGTTAGTCGTACATCTCCCATCATCAACAAAGAAATTAGCATAAATGAGGATTTGATTTTAGCTAACCGGTGGAAATACGCTGAATTTCTATCCCCATGAAGGAACCGCTGATGCCTAGCCTTCACACGCTAGAACAGGTCCATACAATTTAAGGCTTTGGTCAGAAGTAATTTTGCCTGCAAATCTTGCGCATGCAGATCGTTATCAAGACCATGAATATCAATAAGTTTCTGAATGCGATCAACCTCCGAAATAGCAAGATCAAGCTGCCTATGAACATCACCAAAAATGGACTTGTTCCACACTTTGAATTCTTCCTTAACACGAACAATTTCAGCTGTAAACGGTGCATACCAGTCCCCACACAATTTTTATTCCAAGTTTCCAAAACCAAGCGCCGACAATCCTCATGAGTGGTCCAAACTTTGAAGAATTTAAAAGAGGTGCGCTTACCATGAGTAGAAGTATCCATCTTCAACAATAACGGGTTATGATCATAATGAATACGAACCTGGGCAGTACAAGTCGTACCCCTCCAAAAATCAGTCCACGCTTCATTGCAAATTGCCCGGTCAAGACGCTGAGCCACCGTGTCAGAACTCAACCTACCATTATACCAAGTGAAATGAACGCCAACGGTATCTAGGTGCATCAAGAGATTCACATTAGTCCAACCAAGGAAATCATTACAAGAAATAGAAGAAGGAAGTCTCCTGCCCCGCCTCTCATGAGCTCCCAAAATTGCATTGAAATCTCCCACAAAAATTCAAGGTGCCACATAGAAGCTCTGTAAACCTGTCAACTCGGCCCAAAGTTGTCGACGGAGAAGATAATTAGTGCTAGCATAAATCCCTGCTATATAAATCTTTCGATCATTACAAACATATTCCAACACTAGACATTGCGAAGAATCATACCGAACCACAAAATCAGTATCTGGTCCCCACAACGCCCAAAGGTTCGGTAACAGTGAACCTCAATTATTTGCATAATATTTAGTGATTCTAATAGATTCCCAAAACCATCCAGGGACAGAACCTAAAGTAACCATTGGCTCAGCCAAAAAAGCCAATGACGGGACATGTGCACGATTTAGTTCACGAAGAGCTAAACGGGAGTCGTGATTGCCAATTCCGCGAATATTCCAATAGATGATCTTCATTGATTGTTGGGTAAAGGACCCTGCGACCGGGTTGAATATACTGCCTTAGCTGCTTCCTTGGTTGCTTTTTTTTTTTGTGCCTTTGAGAGATAAGAGGTGAAAGGCACCTCTGCTGCGCCACCATGTAACAAAGAATCCGACACCAATTCTATTTCCCTTTGTAGCACCAAATCCACCGGGTCATCGGGATGAGCCATAATCTTATGTATATCAGGAACATCAGTAGCCAAAGTAAGGAGTGGTTGAGCATCCGTAAGCAAATCCACGGGACGGGCAATGTCATCCGAGACATTATGCAAACTCATGTTGAACGTTGTGCTGGATTTTTCAATGTGCTGGGCAGATGAGACTACAATATGTTTTTCTACATGTTCCTCTTGACTAATGTGTGTTTCATCGTGAGAAACTAGCTGAGATACCGGAATCTCTTGGTCAACGGCTGAAACATTTTCAGTGGTTGACTGTGTTCCCATGGATTGAACCTGAACCTGTTGAGTGTGGGACTGCGGGACCTTGTCTAAGATAGCAACCTCAGCTTCCTGCTGTGTTTCGACAATCAGAGGTGCCTTTGGTTGTGCCTCTTTTGGTGCTTCAAACGCAGCAGAAGAACCAACTCCATCAGGGTTGTCCTTTGGTTGCCATTCAGTTTGCTGTCTTTGTGAATAAATTGGTTTCTTTCCATTATCAACCTTGTCCGCTTGCTTAGTCAATTTCCTCTGGGGCAACCAACGACAAGAATTTACATTATGGCCAATACTTTTGCAGAGTGTGCAGAACTCTGGCAAATTCTCATATTCGAAGTCTATCAATACCCTCGCATATTGTCCAAACAGGCGGTTCTTGGTAACATGATCAATAAGCAACGGAGTACCAAACACACTTGCTATTTCATATAACGTCCTTTCCATCCAATATTCTTGTGGCAACTCCCAAAGTCAGATCCAAACCTGAGCATGTGTCTGTCTTTGCGTATGAATGTTGAAATCTTTCGACCACTTAAATAACCGAAGCACTCCTGGCTTCAAAGTGACAGTTCCTGCAGCCCAAACCTTACGCAAATCTTCTTATGTAGCAAAAGTAAATTCATAAAAACCTCGGCCAATAGAGCGCAGACTCCATGGAGCAGAAACCTTCCATGTTGTCTGAAGCTTGATAAATAGGTCCTTGGATGAGTACGGTTTATCTCCCTTGTTTAACATCAGCCTTCCCTGAAGGTTAGTTCTGCATGCTTCCAAACCCCGAAGATAGGCATCCTTTGTGATTTGGATTGACAGCATTTCACCCCGAATAGTAGGTGCAGGGAGAGGATCGGTGTAGGTGAGAGTAGGACCACGAAGCGCCTGGGCAAAAGACGGTTTAGGGATGGTAGCTGGTGTTGAATTATGTTGTGTGACCGTAGTGAGAGTCAATGAAGGAGACCGTGCTGTTGTTAAAGTGACCGGGGCCGGAACATTTGTCGCCAACTCTGCTTGCCAATCAAACATGGCGAAGACAGAATTGCGAGAACAAACAGGAATCAGAAGACAATGCTAACAAAGCTTGAAACCCTAGCGATCAAGTCAACTCAAAAGAGCTAAAGTGAGTTATTTTCTTTATATAGTACTACGTCACTTTTCAATCATTGGACTTATACCTTTTTAAATCATTGAACATATACCTTTTTTGGTCAGCAATAACCTTTTGTCCCTCCAAGAATCCAAGGTACAAACATCATATCATATTTTTATGGTTCTTAGTTGTTCTTCACCTACATAATATATTTTCTGAAAAAACAACAAAGGTTATTAAACTCTAAAAAAAATAAAAAATAACAAAAAAAAACAAAGGTTATTAACAAATTCTAATTTCTTATCCATAATAGGCAAATAAGCAAGAACACATAATTTTGGATCTTTCATCTTTTCTTGTAATGATACAATTCAAACCCAAATGAACAATATTAACCTTCATATGGTTGAAGCCAGGGGCGAAACTCCTTGGAGACCCCCAGTTGCCACTACACCCCCCAACTTCTCTATAAATACCATATTAATCATAATATATCAAATGCTTGTGGGTTGTTGTAGTGGTCAGATAACCTCCCAATTGTCTTGAGGGCGTGTTTTTGACTCTCCCACACCCTCTTTTTTATATTTCAATTGTATTTTTAATGTTTAATATTCCAAAAAAGATATCCTGGTAGGAGTTGAACCGAGGTAATACATGTAACACTGGTAATGGTAATGGTTTGAAATTGATTAATATATATTCTATCAATATTTGGCACCCCTAACAAAATAACTCAAGATCCGCCACTGGTTGAAGCAGTTGCAATTAAAAATAAACAATCATCAAATCATGAACAACATTCCACCAAACACCAATCGTCATCTTCATATTTTTTTCTGTAACTTTTTCCATTGGCATTGGAAACCCCACTTCTTCATCTAAAGTACATGAGTAATTTGCATTAAAATCAACATGGTCAACATTTTCATTTTCCCCCTCATCATCATCTACGCAGGAACTAGAAAGATGTTTCAATGTCCCGATCACAGACAACCCAGTATGCTTCGAATCGTGTTGATCCATGACTCGAGAATGCATGTTCTTGTAATTGCCTTTGGACTTATTCTTTGACCTCGCGACGGGATGGAGACGGAGGCCAGAGTACTGAGGTGTGCCACATTTTCTAGTGAATTTGGAATGACTGGTGGGGGGCTTGAAGGACACTTTTGTGAAGATACCAACAGTTGGAGGCGAATCAAACCAGATGATGAATCGAGTACCTAGTGTCGGGTTTGGTAGGATTCGATAATTCATCACCATACAAGGTTGTTTACCCTCTCGCTTCATTTTTGGTTGAATTGTTTTGTGGGCTAAAGAGATTGATGTAAAACAGATGAGTAGATTTGAGATTATATAATGAATAGGTTTTGAGGCTGGTGTATGCAGGGGATGGAGTGGACCTTGGAAAGCAATGCCTCCCGAGAAAGTAGTTTTAAAAAAAAATGGACAAAGTATAAACATTTTTATTTTAAAATCAAAGAAAACAAGTTGTTTGAGTTTGACAACTCATTTGGAATAAATAAGTCTAGAGAATGAACTACTAAAGCAATTGTATTAAATAAATATAAATAAATGATTCCTCCTATACTTTAAAAAGGTAGTAGCAACAATATAATATTTTTAAATTCGATCACATGCGTGACTGATGATTTATCTTTCACCTGAACTTAAAAATAAGATCAATCCTAACAAACATTGATATATATCCTATAACTAAAAAAATTTGATATACCAATGTCGTACCCCAATTTTTGATCCAAAAATCCCACTGACACGCGTCGCTCGTCCCTGATCGATCTCTGATCTTTTAGTAAAAATTTCGATAGAGAAGTATTTTAAAATACCTCATATTTGATTTCGAGTCGGGCCCTCTTTTATGTAATTTTTTCTTTTTTCAATTAACTTCAATTAACTCTAAATTTTTATCTTTTAGGAAAAATCTTATTTATTTTTATTTTTTAACTTTATCTCTTTTAGTCTCTATCGTGTCCTTCTTCATTTATGTATTCATTTTATTTTAGTTTGTCCAATAATATCCAAATTACAGCCTGTTATGCCAATCCAAACCCAGCTTCATAGCAGATTTTTCAGCAACAAACAGGCTGGAAGTCTCGTCCTTGCTCCTGATCAGAAGCACAAGTTTCTGCCTTCTTCAACAAACCCTAAGTCTCAATCCTTACCCTATAAATATAACCTGCAAAACAGCCAGAAAGGAGACAACAACAGTTTCACAGCTCAAAACGCATAATTAGCCTACAACCAGAATCACAAAAACTCCACAAAATAACCAGTATCACCAACACCCAAATCCAATCGACCATCATAAATCACCAAACAGCCATCACGTATTCAAACCTAATCAAAACCGTTTCACAAATACCAAACAACTATAAATTCGATCAATCACACGAACACCACAAGGCCGTCGATTCAATCCAGACGCAAACGGCACAACCACTACACACAAGACCGAAGCACGACCCACAAAGATGGATTCGAGCCAAGTCGGAACAGACACAGTCAAGCAAACCAAAATCAGGCTCGACTCACAGCAAAACTGAATCAGGTCCTTGAAGAACCATAAAAGATAGTTTTTTTTTTCTCCTTATTCTTTAGATCTAAGGTGTTTTAATTGTTATTTGGGAATTGTGAGTTGAAAAATGGGTTAAGGGAGTGAAAAGGAGAAGAAAAAGCAAAAAAAGTAAAAAAAAAAGTATTAACAGTGGCGGCGCCGCCCTGTACGACGGCCGGCCGCCGCGCTCAGCCACCACCGACCACCATCTCTCCATCGGAGAAGATGAAGAAAGGAGGAGAGAGGAGAGAGCTTTTCTCTCTAGAAATAGGATAGAGAGAGAAAGAGTCTTTCAAAATGAAAGAAAATTAGGGTTACACCCTATATATATTCCCTTCTGAACCGGTTCGGTTCTCCTGGTTTGAACCGACCCAGGGTTGAATCGAACCGGCTCCCATCTCCAACCCTTTGAGCCCAAACGCCCCTGACATTGTTCAAGGCCCAATTCAGTTTTTTTAATATCTGCACCCCATAATACTGACTGCACTCCCCGTTTTTATTATCTTGTTATTTTTATTTCTTTCTCACGCATTCCTTTCTTGCTTATTATTTCTTTCTCACGCATTCCATTTATATGTACTATCGTCATCATCATTTTAATTATTGTCTTTTGCATGGAATTAGAATGTATTTAGGCTTTAATGTAATTTATTTATCTATTTATTTTTTCGTTTTGCTTGGAACTTAGAATGTAAATTAGGTTCAAATGTAAATTATCTATTTCCGTCATTTATTTTCCTGCAGACCCTAGAATGTATAATAGGTTTTTATGTAATAGCTTTAGGTGCATGTGTGCGTGTGTGTGTGTGTGTATGTTTACCTTTTATGCTTGGTAGTTTAGGTTAAAGGTTCTCGCGGTGGTCCAACACCACCATAAGGTACCTACGCTTTACTTTTCTGCTCTATTAGTTTATACTTTGGTTCAATCGTTCAAAAAACAAAAAAACATGCAAATAAAAATCACCAAAAAACCTTTTTCTCAATAAACCTTGACTCAAAAAGTCAAGTGATCCATTTATTTTTTTATTCTTTCATAAATCAAAATTGCAATCAACTTTACATTATTTAAGTCATTTTCTCAACATAAAAAAATACAAACCAACTTATTTTCCACTTTTATTTTAAAACCCTTTTCAAAACTAATAAAAAACACACAACAAATCAAACGTCAATTTTTACCCCGAACTATGAGTCAAACGCTAATCAAATAGCCTTGATCTCCGAAAAATGACGCGCCAACCAAAACCTCTTTAGTGATGACAAATCTATAATTAGGCATCCATTCAAAGGATTCAAAGGATTAGTGACAAATCACACTTATGGGTGGTTGCGATAACACTTCAATGATCTTGGGACCTGTACAAAAGTTTTTCTAATACATTCAGGAAGATCTAGCCAAACATTCAAAGGATTAGTGACAAATCACACTTATGGGTGGTTGCGATAACACTTCAATGATCTTGGGACCTGTACGAGGATGCAAGCTAACATTGAATATTTTAAGAATCATAAAGTCTAAGATGCTTGTAGAGACCACAATTTTTGAGTTGTTACCTGAAAAAGAGTTGTTTGAGATCATACTGGATAAAAAGCTTCTCTAGTGATCTTCTTGTTGACGAATCTAATTTGGTTCCTTGCATACCAAATTGCATTTAAATATTGACCAATGTAGAAGTTATCATAGTTTTGCATCAAGGGTTTTATGATCTATTGCAAAGGGACCAAATATCATATTTGGGTTGAAAATAAAGGGCATATATACATTCAAAGAAATGATGAAACGATGTCTCCACATGAATAGCACAAAGAGAGCACACAAAAGGAAGACAACAACCCCTATGGGCAAGATTTTCATCGGTGAGGAGCTTATCTAGCACCAATCTAGAAACCAAAAATGATTTGGATGGTGGGATATCTTTGGACTAAATTATTTTGGCCCAGTGAAGTTTATAGAACTTGTGCTTCTTAAAAGCATAATCATCTTAAGGTTAAGCCTTCAGTAGCACATTTCTTCCAAACCAGCTTGTACATCTGACCCCGTAAAGGAATAGTAACTTGAGATTCAACATATCTTAGGTTTTGAAATATTTGATTCAACTCATTTGAGATGTTCCAATCGTGATTCTAAATATAGTTATTGTAATATCCCACTCATCAGCATCGAAATTATATCAGTTGAAGGTGTACCACAGAACAGTGCTCATGAGATTCACTATGATGAGGAGTGTTTTGCTATGCAATGTCAGTTAAGCATGGGTTAGCCATCAGTGTCGTATTTAACACAATTAAGACGAAGGGAATTTTAGTAATTGCACCAAGGGGGTATAAGGATGTTTGGGGCCAAAACTTTCATAATTTCATGTTACTTCTCTCTCTAGGTTGAGAGTTTAAGATTTTCTCCTCCCTCTCTCTGAGAAATGTTGCCCCCTTTCCCTCTCCAATCCATCAAACTCCTCCAAGATCAATGTGTGGTAATCAAGCAAGAATCATGGCAACTTTATTAACATGAAACATCTAGAAGAATGGGTTGAAGCTTGGTTTGGTTTAGTGAGCTAAAGATCATGGGTGCATCAAGGTTAAGAGCTAGGGTTCTTGGTTAAAGTTTAAAGTTGGATTTGAAGCTTGAAAAATGTTGTTAATCATCATGTGAGTTCTTAGATAGTGTAAACCTACCTTTGGATGTGTGATTCTAGCAAGAAAACATGTATTATGCTAATTTTAGTTTAGTACCCAATGTCTATTCTTGTTGATTATGTGTTAATATTGCCATGCAAATAATTCTTGATGGTTAATTATGTTGTTGGAAGGTATTGTGCATTGCAGGAACAAGTTTTGAGGTGTTTGGGGTGAAAATTCGAGTGCTGCACTTCAGGACCCGAAGAAACTCGCTATTATCGAAATAATTTCGCTAGTAGCGAAATCTCCCAGAAGAAACTCGCCAATGGCGAAATGGGTCTGCCCTCCCATTTTGCCAATTGGCTTGTGGACTCTTAGGGGGGCCTGTGGTGTTGTTCGATACTTTTATCGCAATGTTTTCCAACTATAAAACCCCTAAACATCATTGAAGCAACTCACATTACAACGAACGATTCTTGAAATGAAAATCATGGCAAAGTTAGCATATATGTCAAGAATGGCTAAAAGAGTTTAAGCATGTTATTCGGGTAACGACAAACTGAGAGTGGGGGTTAAACATAGAGCCTCGACGTAGATTGTCGAGAAGTAGAATGTTAACAAGAACCCTAAGTATGTTAAGCCATGAATTTATAAGTTAATCTCTTCGCATATGAACGAGAATGTCTATGTAAGCACTTTATCACTAAACGGGTAAATCACGGACTTGTGGTAAACAAGCAAGCATGTTTAGGTTAAACCTTTTATGTATGTATAAGATCAAGACTATAAGCAAGATGTAGGTGTCGTGTCTCTTACGATCCACGCAAGGTTAGGATCTCAAGAGGTTCACGCCAGGGGAACAGGATAAGCTCCGCAAGGGGGGCCCGCGTGACACTGACGGAGTCCGATGTACCTTAGCTAGGTTTTCATCGGTCATGTATGGGATTGTACTCGGGGTTACTCCACCCGATGCACTCTGTAAAATGAACTCAGATAATAATGTTTGTTCAACGGTAACTTCTAACATAATGAATGAATATGACTATGTTATGATATGTTCATGATTATGATATACTATAAGACATGTACAGGCTTATGCAAGTAGGACAAGCTATGAATTTATACCGACGACGACCTTAGGTTTCCCCGATCATCCGGTTTAGGATCGTGTCATGAATAAGCATGTTAGGTCTTGATGCGTTTAGCATATCTTGAGTTAGCGGTCCTAGGTTCCCTTGACCGCCATGACACGTATGATGTAAGGCAAGACCCATAAGATAAGTTAAGAAGAACCTACGACGGATCTAGTATGCACGACCGTCTAGGCAAGCATGATCCACACACGTATAATCAACCGTCAAGTTCTATTTGAAGGTGAGAAAAACACAAGAAGGGGGGGTTGAATTGTGTTTGCTTTTTCTTCGTTTTCTCCTACTGAAGTCACTGATCAGAAGAAGATAGAGTTCAGCTTCTGAAGTGATAATCAGAATATAAATGCAGCGGATAAAAACAGAGAGAGAGAGGGAAGAAAGACACAAGGCAATTATACAGGTTCCTTCCACAAACCGGAAGTAGTCATGTCCCCATTGCATTTCCAAGGAGAGTTCTCTAAAATGTAATATCAAATTACAACTGCTCAATGCTACAACCAGCACGAGACTTCAAATTACTCAAGCACAACTGCAAGAGATTTCCTATGCTCAAGCACACAAGCAAGAGACTTCCAATGCTCAAGCACAACTGCAAGAGACTTCTAATCAAACAGAATTACAAAGAAGTTTGTTTGAGTTTGAACACTTGATATACAATCAGTGGTGTTCACAATACAAATCAGATACAGACTCTTAAGACTCTTAAGACTTTAGAAATTCTAAAATATGAACTTTGATAAGAAATTCTAAGTGACTATAAATGCAGAACAATAACAAAGTTTTGTACTTTGAATTGTTGAATGAGTCTTGCTTTTGTGTGTGTCTGTATTGTCCACCTAGTAAGTCTTCACTCCTTTATATAGAGGTGTGAAAGATACGTTGGAAAGTTGCCAGCACAAAAAGAATCGTTTGAAGCTTGTTGAAAATCACCAATGATCTTTTGCCTGATATGGTTGTTATCCTATGAAGGATCAATTTCAAATGCATTCCTAGTTTGATGGAACATTTCTGCAGGCAGAGCTGTTATTCTTGTCTTATTGCAGAGACACGAACAGAGTAGTGGAGGAAGTGGTTGTACAGTTCGTACAATTTGTCCTTTGTCAACGCTCTTCATAGAACAAGACCCCAATGCTTTCAAATTTCATCTCAAGGGCCGTTGTTACACTGTTTTAGTCTTTTGCAATGCTTAGACGTGATTAAATCAATTACCCAGCCTTTGAAGCTTTAAGTCTTTTCTTCTGATGAACTTCAACTTCTGGTGATCTTGCTTCTAATGAGATGCTTCTGACGAACTTGCTTCTGATGACGTCATCACTTCAGGAGCACTTATACTTCAGATGCACTTTTCTTCAGATGCTTCAAGCTTCCTTTTTGTTGATTCCTTTGCTCTCTTTTGTTCT
>Ga0228711_1006331_pt1 | contig 17647 bp, 8 predicted proteins | sample MedpolnodulmetaG_2_FD_177996 | JGI IMG/M metagenome (GOLD analysis project Ga0228711, IMG submission 177996) | Root nodule microbial communities from Medicago polymorpha collected in Santa Monica, California, United States - brown nodules | ecosystem: Host-associated > Plants > Roots > Nodule...
GGATAATGAAGCATAAAGAAATGATGTGCAAATGAAGGGGCTCCATATCAAATTAAAATGATGCTACTGTGGAAGGCTTGTAATTACACATGTATTAGGATATTTTCATTGAAGCTAGATTTTGTAAACATTGATGGATGTGGCTGATTTTTGCAGCAGTGTTGAACACAGAGATCTTGCAATAATTTAAATCTCTTGATGCTAATGCGTATATGTGCAAATAACCAAAGTAAGATAAGGTCGCCAATCAATTTATACAATAATGTATAGATCACATAATCTTCTAATTTATGATGTATGATTGTATAAAATACAACAATAAAAAAACCATATATCAACCAATAAAACAAAATCAATGAGCAAGAAAAAATATATTGAAAATGAATAGTTTCCATCTTTGATTGGAAATCAATAATCAATTAAATTGTGGAAGAATTCTTCATAAATAAATTTTCACTATCGTTTAACTTGCAATCTTACTCTATGATAGTTCAACAGTAAAAATTGGACAGGACTCCAAGAAATAGCATCTTTCAACGATACAGCCTTGATTTCCTTAGTCCATTCACTTATTCCTATACTTGATGGATCTCAGATTGCCACTTGCTCCAATCTCTCTACAACTGCCATAGAAAGACAAAGTGAGTTATAATCGAAGTTACTTAGAGTTCCAAATTTTTAGGGTAATAGGACCTTAAATCTATATATTGATGGACCCAATATAATAATTCAATCCTTCTAGCTAGCTAATCGTTAACCCATGGCAAGTGGAATTGAACAACCAAGCCTTATCCCCCTTAGTGGGATCGGACAATTGGAATTGAACATCTTGCAATTCACATTTCATGGAAACTAGTTGTCCAATGGTCTTTTTCTCAACAACAATATCAGCAGATAATTTTGAATATAATGAAAAAGAAAGAAAACGTACGAAAGCTAATTTCTGACATATAAGGTGTGTGTAGGTAATCATGATCAGTCACAAACTTTCTAGCATAATCATAAGCATTTAGTTGATGTATGCTTCTTCATGGAGCTGTCCCAGGTTAAATGATAGAATTCATTCATCAGTGGAAGAAGTCAGTCGATTGACACAATTTGACAGTGGAATGAAATTGCATGCTAGATGAATTAAGATTCGAAACATCATGGCGGAGATATGCTGGAATTAGTTAGGACTCTTTGGAATAGACTGACAAGTGTATTGCCTGGGTATTTAGTTTTCTCTTTTCTCCTGTAACTTGACATCTCACTTTGATAGAAGCCTGAAGTTCAGCATCAATACTGAATTTCTTCCTTCTACTTTTTGGGTACATAATGAATCACAAGTGCAGGAACAAGCCAAAAAAATCAACCGATAAAAGGAGCATTAACCCTACACTTGCAACACGAATTTACAGGCTTAACATAGAATAATGAGTAGGTTTGGTTGCTTCAAAGTTAAATTCACCTATTTATGATATCATGAGGGACCTACCTTAGGGGATGAAAGTAAAAAATCACTCTGATAGAGTACTTTTTGATAGAGTTGCCTGCTAGAGTCTAGAACCATTACACAACATGAGCAAAAAATATCACAGTTGAATATCCAATGGCAACGGTAGTCAACAGAGGGGATCTCAACAAATCAATAGAAGTCAGTTCCTGGAATTTTAAGCCTTAAGGACAAGGCTCAAATTCAAGAAGTTAACAGTGATAAGATCCATGGGGAGAAAGTCCAAAAGCAGGGATGCGCAGGGGGAAAGGCCTAAAGAATGGTGTGGGAATAAGAGGAGAAGTAAGAAAGGACAAGAACAGGGACTGGAGTGAGTTTGCAAGCTAGTTAGCACTAAGGGCAGGACATACATTATTAGAAGGGGGATATGAGGTGAGAGGAGTAGCATTTTACAGCTTTTCAGCTGGGCCAAGGGGTGCAAAATCCCCTTCGGTAGTTGTGATCTTTTTGCAGTAAATAATAAGTACCCGACAAGTATCCAGACCAACTGTTTTTGCTCTTGATTCGCACATATATGTACCAGAGGAAAATGAAAGAAAAAGAAAAGCTGAAAACTACAAGATAGGTTTGGTATAGTGAATAAGTCTTAATTAAGTTGGGTACCTTGTACTGTACATAGTCTGAGAGGATGAAGAGTGCAGCAATCACAAGAATTTGTGTTTTGATAAGTCCACTTCAATCCCGTTTGCACTTCGAGCAAGGGCATCAGCTCAACATTTTGCTCATTAAAACAAGGAACAATATTACCATGGACAGCTCCAGCATAGACTTTGGAGCCGTCATGTATTCAATAATTTGCTGCCACCTGTAAGTTCAACCAGTAGACAGCTGCTGGTAAAGCCTGTTATCCATGTTGGATCTAATTACAACAAGATTTCACCCAAAAACATGAAGAAATAAAGTAACACAACAGAGCTAAGTAGATTAAGCAAGCATACCAATGAGGACTTAAAAGTAACCAGTATTTCTTCACAAGCACTTGCAGAAAATTACTTTTTAAAATCATGCAATAACTAAAAGTTTTTTTTATTTGCTTATGCATCTCTATTTTTTCAACAGCTTTTCCATTTAACTTCTTCAAAGACACCTATAAGTCTATAAAGACTTGTTCACAAGTGAAGAATGAAACATATTTTAATTGAGAAGCTCCCATAAGCTAAAAGCTAAACAAAACTAGCGATATCTTTGGTATCTGCATCTTTTGATTCATATCTATAGACAAGTATTTATACGCTGTCATTGGAATTGTTATAAAAAAAACAGTCATTGGAATTTGTATACATAATGAACATGTGTGATGGATCTCCCATTCTATTACCAGAAATATGCATACATAATGAACATGTACCCCCAACTCTATTACCGCAAATGGCTATAGGGTATAAGAATAAACAAAGCTTTACAATTTTTTTTTTTCTTCAAGCAAGTTATTTTAAGTATTTCAAACCATTTTAACTCACTGTATTCTACAATAGTAAGTATGTCAGTACTACACATTCAAAAGTTATGCAACCATCAAATCATAGTTCGACATAGGCCAACTAAAACTAGCACTATCTACCAGCAACTAAGATAAAGGGCTTACCAATTTCCTTCAGATATTGAACTATTTCCCTCCTTTATTTCCTCCTTTGCAAATTCTTCAAGTATAGCACGTTGTCGTTCATTGATTGCACTAAAACAAGATGAGAGGACCAAAAGTAAATTGATGCAAATGATAAAGTAGCAGTTAGAAGGCTCATACTTGTGCATAAAGACGAAAAAATGGTTCGAACTTAATACAGATAGTGATTTATTATGGCACAAAAACATTAATGGGATGCACATGTTGAGATACTGAAAAGTTGTGACTGTTTCAGTCTCAATAACACATTTCAATTTTTTATGTGAGAAATGTAAAAATATATGCAGCAATACGCAACCATGATAGTCAGCATTAACTAAACAACCATAAACGTTAACATTATGAAATTGTAGACGGACACCAAAAGCGTGCAGCACTGCTTTGACCAATTACTTAATTTCCTATTTTCTTTTCCTGATGCCAGAATTTCAACAAGCATTCATACGGAGTTGAGATCAGAATAACATTATAAGTATTGAGAAGTCCCACATTGGATGAGATATGGCCTGAACATGTGTTTATAAATGATGAATAGTCCTCACCTTACAAGCTGGTTTTTTAAGGGTTGAGAACAGACCAACATTATAAGGAAATGCATTCCTTTGCCTCTTTACATGATAAATAAATAACAAATTCTTCTAACAATATTAGGTTATAAGAAGTAAATAAAGAAAAACAACGCTCGTTGAGGTTAAAGGATTAGTCATTAAGGTTACATATTAAGGAAGTGAAATACTCTAAATTACAAAATTGATATTGATGTGAATGATAGGTTGGATGTTGTTAACAAAAGATAAAATACTAAACATTATTTATGCAAATATCAGACTCCTAACTAATTGCACATGTAAACAAATCATGATATCAAGAAAATATAGAAACAAGTTCTAATTGATGATAAAAAATATGCTACCAAATTTACAAAAAATAAATAAAATTATGGTGTAACAAGATATATTTTAGATTTCTAATAATGTAAACAAAAGAAGAACCTACGTGGGAAACTTTACACGGAAACGCACATACTGATTGCCATGATGTACAAAATACCCATGCTTTGGCAGTCCTGCATCAACAACTATAGTAAATATACTTATCCAGCATGATGATACAAAAAGACGATAAACTTGTGCAAAAATGTCATGATTAAAGGTTCTTCATTTAACCTTTGCCTCTAAATACTTCCAGCTGTCCTGGTTGAACACCCTTAGGTATCTGAGGAATCATAATTGCACAGTTAGGTAAAACATGTCGACAAAAGAAATCATGCCAAAAACAATTATATGGCAATGATAGGAAACAACTCAGGAGACTTAAATATCGTAAAAGAATATATGAGAGAAATCTGTGTAATGCTTGAGCAAATTGCACTCAGCTGATCCCTCTATAATAGAATTTACATTTGCACCCCCTGATTTATACGCTACACTCTTAGTAGTAAATACAATTCACATTTACGTGCATATATGATACTACCTAGGTACATGGCTAACTATATACGTGAATATATTTGCTACAATACAACTCCAAAACTAATATTAATAATTCCAACTCAATCATTTTTTAATATATTTGCTACAACTCCAATACGAACATTATCAAGCTATGGCTTTCACTATATATGTTTGTATTTGGTTGAAACAACAGCATCGAGAATTAAATTTTAGCAAAATGAAGATATCCATCTGCGAGAATCATGTGAGGTTGCCCATTAACTCCATTTTAGTCATTTGTGACAGATCAAACATAAAGAAATTGGCTACAATTTCATTCATGAGAATATTCTCCCTAGAAAAATTACTACAACGTATGTGAATTTTAAGGATCAATTAGCAATTATTTTCCCTAAAGCTCTTTCAGATTATGAAATTTGTTAACATTCCAACAAAACAAGTTGGAAGCATATGACATTTGTGCCATCTTGAGAGGAAGTTTTGATATTCCTTCTAAATAGTTCAGACCTTCTATATATAGAATAAGACACGATGATATGATTTCTGCATTTAGTTTAGTCAAACACTACAATTAAGATATTTTAGTAGAGTGTAAGTCATACACATCAGAAAAACTTTGATTCAAGTGAAAAGAAATGAGTACGCTAATCAAGCGTGTGATTCAAATTTCAATTTTATAGACCAAACCTTGAAATGGGTAACTTCCACACCCATAAACTTTTCTGCACACTTGTAAAAAAGGAAGAAACAAAAACTGACAATGTAAATCTTGTCTTACCTTTACTTGCATCTTCCCTGATAAAGTAGGCACCTCAACTTTGCCACCAAGAATAGCCTGTAAAAATTACAAATTTGTGCTATTAATAACACCAATACAGACTTCAGTATAATTTTCCTAATTAACCGACTAACTAACTAAATAATTAGATGTTGCCTAGCAACAAGCAATATCAAAAGAGATGGAATCTAACATAAGAATAACTAAAGTTGACTCCCTTGCATGTTATCCGTGAAAATTTGTTCCATCGTACAAATGGAATAGAGTCGGAAAACATATTTAAACACTCTTTCATATTAACCCCAACATCAACTTCTTAAGAGCACACTTCCATTACATAAGTTTCCTCAGGAAAAAATGAATATTGTGACCTCGAGTAAGAAGAGAGGAACACAGTCGGTGCTTAAGAGTTTAGAGTCTCCATAGGAAACTTTTGAGAATCCCACAATGGACGTGATATAGCCTAAAACAGTGTTTATAAGTGAGAGACATCACTCGTCAATTTTGTAAGGATGAGTTAAGTCCAATATAAAAACCTAAGATTGTATCAAAGCCTGATTTGGCCTGATGGACGAGCGGGAGTACAAATATAACCATATGCTTTATCCCCAAACAGTGAACACAACAGTCCAAATATACATAACACAGCCATCAAGATTGCATATACATGATACATACATCAAATTGCAATATTAAGAATATGCTAAGCCGAATAACTTATGAACAAAAGGGATATAGGAATCAACTAGGGGAAATGTGAAGATGAGACTTGAATTCTTGAATTTTCTGAAAGAAAATTATTTGAGATTTGTAATTCAGACACATTGATTCACTCATGTACTCTCTCGTTTTCCAATTTCTCCATCTCAACATGGTACCTAGATCATAGGAAAACCAAATCTATGTTTAAATAATAGACCTACTATCCATGGATCAACAGTTCTTTTTTTGGAAAATGGGTATCTTTTTAATCTCCATATACATCAGAGAGGGCAACTGACATTTAACTAGTTTCCCTCATTTTAGACTGATGCTGTTTACATTCTCAAGGCTAAAGGGCCTCTTGTAGGTTGTAGGTGTGCTTAGGCTTGTTTGTAAAGAAAAAGGCCAGCAACGGGTCATGTATTACATAAAGCACTGGATCGGAGTGTGAGCATAGTTGGAATACTTTTGACCACACGAGTTAATATTAAATTATTATTTCTTTTTCAACAAAAATATTAAATTATTTAAATTAGAAAAGTTTCACACAACGATTATGTACTATATATAATACATTGAATAGACTAACTGTAGATCCTCGTATTTATTACTCTATATAATATTCTCTGGTGTGTAATATAGACACATTGATATCCTAGTATGCCCCCACTTTTTTCTCTTTCTCAACATCAACCAGCATAGACTTTCAATCATGTCATACACTCCTACTTTTATCTATCAAAGGCCTTGTAAGAAAGCATATTTAACACGTGCTTATGAGGTCAATAATAGTAGCAAGGAATTACCAAAAGTGTTGCACAAATTAAGGATTTGATTAGATTCTAGGTAATTATTACTTGATTCCTCATGTGATTGTAAATAAAAAACATGTGTGCAAATATGATTCCGGAAAAAATATGATGTAACTACTGGCTTCATATGGCTTGTATTATATGCATTATTTTAATTTGTTTGTGTTTCTCAGCCTGCCTAACAGTTGAACTGCTGGCTACACAGGGCAGCAAAAAGTGGTTTTCTCGGAGTTCCACCATTGTGGGAAGAACATCAAGGATGCTTAGATCTATCCCATCTTTAATAAGATGAGCCACATGAGTATGAGAAACCACTAAAATATACTTTGCTCTCACCTGTGTAAAGCTAATATTAGATTCCACATAGATATCTGCACCATCCCTCGAAAAGACTGGATCCTCATCCACCTATTTCAACGAGAGAAAAAAATGATACTCCAGTAAGAGTAAGTATAGCACATAATAAACATGTCAACAAACATTATACAAGTAGAGCAGAAAACCTATTCCTGTTCTAAACAGCAGTATATAATCTTTTACATAGGAACAGATATATTAAACGAGATGTGCTGCTACTATGTATCAAAAGTGATGTCTCCATGCACGTTAACAATATGGATCTTATATAACAACAATAAATGAGACAGTTCTCTGTCAGACAAATATGGAGAAGGAAATAGCATTAGTTTGAGAAGTAAAAATTGACACCTTAACATGCTAAACTGTATATTGAACAGCAATAATTGCATGATCAAGGAATAAGGAAAATGACACACTTCTATGATGTTGCATTTACCTGTCCCTAGTTAAGCTATAGAAAATTACCTATGGATCCAGGGAAAGGGTTGGACAATTTTTTCTTGAACAGACTAAAGGGAAAAACAAAACTTGGACACCTCAGTAAGATTATTTATATCTTCATAATTTTAATTGAGGAAAGGGTTGTGAAAAAAGATTCCCATGAAGGTGAGAATGAATTTTATCTGACTGCCACAATACCACACACACTTGCAAATATTTCCTCAGAATGTAAAATGTACTTGTCAAACACTTTTTCTGGGGAATACCTGGGAATAAGAATCCTATCATTATCTACCTGGGAAATTTATTCGCATGAATGAATTCACGTCCTTGATACAAACATCCCTTCTAGATGCTAAATTATGAATGCTTAAACGTGAGAGAAGCTTAAAACGTAGAAATTACTCGATAAGGCAAATAGGAAAGGGTTAATGAAAAAGAATAATATTCTTTTTCCGACCAAATAAGTGTGTATTTAATACATTACACAACCATTAGATATTATGAATCTGACTCTACATTTCTATTACACTTTGAATAACATGAGAAAGTATGCATGGAAGCTAGCGTGTAATCTTAACTTTTAATGATTAATATTTTATAGGACATTTAATGAACTGACCCAAGCTTGCCAAAATAATCATGTGCAGTGAATGAGTCTAATGTGTAAATTTCCCTTTAATAATACAAAGTTTGGTTAAAAGTAGTAATGATTCATATTACAGGTATGCATAAGTAGGTGTACTACAGCAAATATTTTGACATAAAAATATGAAAAACTTTGCCTTTATTTTAATGTATAAACTCCCATGTCGACCACCACTTCCACCAGCATTCCCACCTTCTGGCACATGGATTGTATCTCCTGAATCCACGCCTGCAAGTTCATTGAAACTATGATAAGATTTAACAGAAAGATTCCGGCTTTTTTCTAATAAAGCATAAAAAGAACTGTATCGCATATGGTCAACCAAATCTAGGCAGGATAGTTCTGAAGCATTGATAAAACTTTCCGTTTCTAAAATACTATTATAACTATAATTTATAACAATTAACACCTTAGTAACAGGGACTAAAGGTTATCCCATTTCAACATAAAATTGAGTAGGAAGGATAAAGAGTAGCTTTGAGTTGATACTCTGGAGGTAAAGAATTTCCAATATGAATAAGTATCTACCATAACAATAATCAGAACTTATTCCACTCAACAGATATATTAATGAGCTGCCAAGGTACAGTTACAAGTAATTTACCTGCTGGTATGGTAACTTTAACCTCTTTAATCCCTTCAATCACCCCAGATCCTCCACAAGACAAACAAAACTCCTGCACAAAATAGATACGCAATACATATTTATACAGAGCAACCAACCTCAAGAGTACTTATTGTGAAATTTATGGAGGACCTTAATAATGCGGCCAGATCCTTTACAAGTAATGCATGTTGATGTAAATGGTGGGATTGTAACCTGGAAGCAAGTCATGATAACAAGGACAGAAGAAAGTATTAATAATCAGAACTCCAGTACGACAAAGAGAAACCAGCACATGCATGAATAAACATTCCAATGCACTTACTCGACCGGCGCCCCTGCATGATGGACAAACTGTTCGGGTAGCATTTTGTGGATGTCCCTGTCCATCTGGTTTGATACAGCAAATTATTACCATCAAAAAGGATAATCATTAAGTCAAGGGAAACAACAAATGTTCTGGCTCACTTCACTACAAACAGATGTCACAACAGACAACACTTAATTAAACCGGTGGCACACACTTTTAAATATTACCCCAAAAATGTTCCACAGCTTAGATATTAGTAAACCTCGTCCAAAGAATTTGGTTCATTAGTAATATTTGTGCATCGTGGATCAAACTCTACAATTAGTCAAGGGTGAGGGGGAAGGAAGAAAAGCTTCCCTAACGTAATGCAGCCAGCCACAGCTCAGGCCTAGGTTCTACCATTCACAAATAATTTTATAAGATTACTGCTGGTTGCTAATCAGCCTGCCTTTTTTCTATTTTGATACACAGATAGGTAACTATAAAACTTTAACAAAATAAAACATATGTTTTATTTAACCTCCACCCCACAGCTAAGCAAAAAATGGTTCTTGACTAAAGCTCTTGTTACAATGAAATACACACAAAATGTTGCATTGTCTTCTTTCATACTCCCTCCGGTCCTATTTATAAGAAACATTTGACTTTTTTGATTCATTGCATAAATGATGTATTTGGTCTATATTTTAGACAAGATACATTAATTACACAATGAATCTAAAATGTCAAATTTTTCTTATAAATAGGACCGGAGGGAGTAATCACAATAATAAAACAGGTACTTCTCGATTATAAGCAACTTTTCACTTTTTAGACTCATTGAATAAATGATGTATGTGGTCTATTATTGAGACCACATACATCATTTATTCAATGAACCTAAAAGGTGAAAAGTTGCTTATAATTAAGACCAGAGGGAGTGTGTGTGTGTGTGTTCTACCCGGGCTTTTCACAATTCCCAGAACATATTAGCTTTACTCACCACAATTATCACAGGGAACTGCCGCATCAAATGACACATTTTTGGTGCATCCTCCCGCGGCTTCTGAGAAGGTAAGTGATAGCTCCACCTATTGCCAAAGTAATAAACAAATGGTTAAGCTTGAAAAAGTAGGAACCGAATTCAAACAAACTAAAGAGAAACAAGGGTTAAGTTGACCTCTATATTTGATGAGAACTGAGTTGTTGCTTCTTCAAATATCTGTCAAGGAAAAAAATATTATGAGATTTCTTAGCAGAACACTTAAATGAAATGAACAAAATATGAGAAAAAATTTTACCTCAGAGAATACTTGATGAAATGAATCAGAAAAATGAGAACGATAGGCCTTTCTAAATCTTTCTGCATCATCATGATTGTTACCATATTCCATATTCTCTGAACCGTGAGCACGCATCTTAAATTGAGAAAGTAGTTCATGAAAGAAAACGATGGAAAAATGTTAGTTTATTTTAGATCCAAAATAGGAATGAAGGAAGGCTACGAATTACAGAAATTTTGAATGGCCATGATCTACCTCGTCATACTCGGCCCTCTTTTTAGAGTCTCTTAATGTCTGAAATTATATAAGAAAAAAATAAGTGAAAACACATAACAAAAAGGCAAGTTAGAATATCATCTTGTTAGTTAGTTTAGACAATAACCAAGGGAGGGATGTAGATGAATGAAAGTGAGGAAAACAGAGTAACAGACCTCATAAGCTTCTCTTACATCTTGAAATTTCCTCTTTGCTGATGGATTATTCTTATTTGCATCTGGATGGTACTTTTTAGCAAGCTGCACATAACAGGAAAGTGTGATAATACAGTCAGTATACACTAAGGAAGGCCTTTTGATTTTCATATTTTAATGTCAAAGGAGTGTCATGAACATTATGGCGTAATTTGATCCATGTAGCCGACCCCACTTAGTGGGATAAGGCATGGTTGTTGTTGTAATGTCAAAGGAGTGTGATGACAGAAAATACTGTGATTGCAAAACAAAATGCTTTAGTCTTGGGCAACTGTTTTTAGTATGATTTAAGCTTCAAGAACAGTTTTGTTTATTAAAATAAAACTGCAGAAAAAAAGACTTCCACAAGCCATACAGTACTCCTTTAACATTATTGTGGGAAATTAGTAACTCTCTGCACATTAGGATTTAGTTATTCTGATTAAATTCATTTTTGGATAAAAGAAGAATTCATCAACATGAAAAGAATCAGAATATAATTACTATAAATTTGGAGGCCAAGCGTTCGGCTAAAATAAAGGGAAAAAGCAAAACAACAGTTAAGCTAAGCTTCCCAATCCCTCGACATATGATGGGAAAACGCCAAAAGGATAATGAGCTTTACTAGATGAAACACAAGAAACACCCAATAGAAGCCAAGCACCTAACTTTATCCCACAAATCTGTGATTTTACTGATGCACAGCTAGAAGTTATGAGACAAAAGTGACAAAATCTCATCTGGTCATAGAGATGAAACTATCTCCTCTAACTATTGTTTACACTTCACAACATTCTGAAAGTATTCCTAGTTGTATCACCGTGGACATGACACTTACTTCAAACTCTAAAATTTAAAGTAATGTGTTGACCACCAAGAAACTAGATAAATGCTAATTGTGCATAAAAGGGTAAGTCAACAAGAACTAGGGTTAGCTTGGTGAAGGCATAAGCAGTAAGATTAATTTTATGCTACAAAGAACCGAAAACAAGAATGACTATGTTTTGACTACAATCCACATAAAGGTTTTCCATCATTTTATCGATAGCGCACTATAGTAGTGGAGTGGTCAGTGGAGGGTGACCACTACAGCACCCTTCACTAAATTGTGTTTCAGTATAGTAGGCAATGCAGCAGCTTTCTAGCAGAAATAGCTGATTATTGCGCCGCTTCCTTGACTGCCTGCTGAAATGCCAAAAAAATTAAAAAATAATTAAAACTTTTGGCCTTTTCTGGGGGCACTTTAGGGATTTTAGCCTTAAAACACACCGGAAGATAGATTTTAGGGTCTGTTTCTCTGTGACTCCAGTGTTACCGGCAATTGTGCCTCTCCAGTATTCTCTCTCGTCTCTTCATATCTGGAGATGTCAGTTTTCTATCTCTCGGCATCTCTACAGATTTTCAGACACAGCATACTGCCATCTTGGAGGCAGATTGCCTAGAGATTCTCGGACACAGCCTGCTGCCATCTTGGAGACAGATTGCCTTTATCATTCCTTTTGCCCTTCCTCAATGGCAATTTTCAGTTCTATTTAAGACACTGATCGATCAATACATGTGTCTGTATTTGAGTAAATGTTGTGATTTTTTAGAATTTAAATTTATATAGTGTACATTATATAAATTGTATAAAAGATTTCAGATTTACGACCATTCTGCTATCCAGTTATTGCGTTTTTAGGGTCGGCTCGTCCGGTTTACTTTCTAGAATTGATAACGCTGATTTTCCCCTTAATAATAATAATAATAATAATAATAATAATAATATGTTGAAAAGTTAAGTTTACATTGGTTGTAGTTTTCCTAGGGTTGAATTCAAAATAATCACTACAATAAACCATAAAAGACATTGAAATCCATTATTTTCTCACACGAAACGAGGAACGTAGGCACACACAACATTATTTAACATGAGTCGTACATATTTATCAAATATTTATTCCAAAAGTTACATGACTTTTTTTAAGTGGTCATAGAAAAAGTGCATATGAAAAGTGTTCAATCAAACAAAAAAACTATGATTTCCTTAGCATAACGGCTACACTTTGTTGAGAAACACTATTGTACTTGGACAATTGTGACTAGAATATGGGTGCGTTTGTTTCAGCTTTGCAAAAAATAGATTTTGAATTAAAAGAATCTAGAGATTTTTTTTAGAGATTTTTAAAAAAATCTAAAGCTATTTCTGTTTGTTTACTATCATAAAAATTATTTTTTAAAGATTTGAAGTTCTTACACTTGAGTTCCTTATGTTTAGAAAAAAATAGATTTTAAAAAAAGCTACTTGAAATAGCTTTTCATTTTGAGGCTAAAAATGATTTTTTTTTAACAAAATGGATTTTTTAAAAATCTAAAACAAACACTACAAAAATAAAAAAGTGATTTTTTTAGATCAAAAAATAGATTTTTTTTTTAAAAAAAATCCAAAACAAACGGGCCCTATATCATCTAATGTTGGTTGCTATCACTCCTACCAAGAGCCAAACAATGGGAATGAAATTTCAACTCTCCTAATAAAACTGATCAGGATGAAAACTATAAATCATCTGCACTCCCCAAACATTGCAATATATTTCCAATCAACTCCATGATTACTCTACTCTAATAAGCATAAATTTAATCAATTAATCCTACAGATAAAGAGATTTCCAACAATCACTCACCGAGTGAAATGCCTTCTTTATCTCATCCTGACTAGCATTTTCAGCAACACCAAGTATCCGATAATAGTTTCGTTCAGCTGAAGAAGAATATGCTGCTGGAACAACACAAACATAACAACAACAAAAAATCAAATAAAACAAACAAACAGTAATAACATTCAGACACACATTTTTTTTCCTAAACCTTCAACACCTGGTTAATCGCGTTCAGCTCAGTAGATGCTTAATTCAGTTCACGATCAAAATTGTCGTTAATTCAACTACATGATTAACCACAATTTTGCATGTGATTATCCAGGTTGCTAACCATTGATAACTAAAAACAAATTGATTCATGTTTAACTCAAAACCTGTGGCATAAACATAACGATATCTGAATGGAATTCCCGGAATTAGATAATCCTCTTTTTTCGTATCAAAACTGCAACCGAACAAACCTAATATACACACAAAAATTGAATTTAATTAATCAGCAACCAAAAAAATCAGAAAAAATGAAATTGATAACAAAATCTAGAAATGTAACATACTTCGTGAAAGCAACAACGATTGATAAGATGAGAAGAATTTCCGGAACGAATCAATTTCATGAACGAGAGGTTGTGAAGAAACTGAAGAAAGCAAATAGCGCCGATACTGCATTGGGAAAAAATTGATGAAGTGAGAAATGGTACTTGAGAAAGTGATTTTTGCGATTAATTGGTTTAATCACTTACCGGCGATAACAACGTGAACCTTCTCATTCGCGGAAAGTGATTGTGAAAATGAGATCTTTGGTTCTCGGGGTTTTAGAACGCTGGGTTTGGGTTTTGGCCACTATGATATTTTAATTAAACGACATCTGGTAAAGCTTAAGGGTGTCGTTTTAGTTCTCGTGTTGTTCAATACTTCAGTGTGTACTTCGCAGATTTTTATTTTTTTTTCCTTAATCGGATGTTGGAGAAAATTAAGAAGAAAATATTTTATTATTTTAATTTAGTATATAAAAGTATTTAATTAACTCCAAAAGTTTAGTACAGTGATAAAAAAAAGTTGAGGTTTTCGGTTTGAGTATCATAATGGATACATTTATTTTAAATAACTTATTGTTCTTATTTTATTATATAAAAAGGGTAAATTCGAGATTGTTTTAAATAATTTAGGCTTAATTGGACTTTTGATCCCCTAAGTAATTTTTTGTTTTCATTTTGGTTCTATAACTCCTAAAATCAATGTTTCGGTCCCTTACAAATGTCTCCGTTAGTCAAATTGATCCCCTCCGTTAGTTTTTTAATGTCTAAACTTTTTGATATGATTTTGACCATCCGATTGCATGTCCATGGTAGTTAATAGTGAATTGTCATCATCTAAGTTTTTCACTTTTCTCTCTCTTTCTCTTTTGTGTTTTTACGGTTTCAACAAAAAAAAGGCTTAATTGCAGTTTTAGACCCCTAACTTTTCCAAAGTTGCGATTTTGGCCCCCTAAAAGAAAAAACTACAAAACAGCCCCCTAAGTTTTGCAACTGTAGCAATTTTGGCCCCCTAGGGCAAAAAAAAAATTAAAAAAAAAAAACGTGGCACCCCACTTAGGGTGCCACGTCAGCGTAGACCGAGTCAATATCAGCCTTGGGGGCCAAAACTGCTACAGTTGCAAAACTTAGGGGGTTGTTTTGTAGTTTTTTTTCTTAGGGGGCCAAAATCGCAACTTTGGAAAAGTTAGGGAGCTAAAACTGCAATTAAGCTAAAAAAGAAAACACAACACAATAAACCTTTTCCATTTCTCAATCTTCACCACCTTCCATCCATCTTCATACCTTTAAACCCAGAAAAATAAGAGATAAAAAATCAAATTCTTTTTTCAATCTTCATCTCTTCTTCTTCTTCCAAAACCCATAAATTTCAAAATCACTTAATCTTAAACTTACAAATTCATAAATTAATCAACACAACAATACATAATCTCATCATAGCCAAGAAGAATTTGGATCTGGGTTCCATCACCAACATAAGCGAATCTGATTCGTGCAACACACCACCACAACAACACAAAAACAGGACGGAGGAATAAGAATTCGGATTTCAAAATTCTGACATTCTCGATACCTCACCGTCGAAACAAAACTGTCGTTGTCGTTACCTTTCCTTCCGTCAACTACGATGGTGAGTTTTGAACGTGAAGTAGAGTTACCAAGTGAGCCATAACTCGTTGGTGCTGTGTTTGTGTTTTTGGAATCTCCATCTCCTCTTCTTGTTCATCAAATTCCATTTCACTCTTTCAAACAATTGATTTTTTTGTTTTACTTTTTTTTTTCTATGATTTTATTTATGGTTAAGTGTTGTAGCTTGGGAAATTGAGAGAGAGGATAATGAAGATATGTGTTTGCTTCTTCTTGTTGGTATCATCGACGTTCAAGAGATCTGATAGTATGCTGCACAGATGCGCCGGTGCGGCGAGGATCTTGCAGAACCTTTGTCGGGGCTCGACGCGGTGGAGGAGGAAAATAAGATTTGGGTCATCACACATTTTGTCAGAATAAGATTTGGGTTTAAATGAGTATAGTTGTTTTGGGTTTAAATGAGTATGAATATAATAAAGATGGATGAAGATGAAGAAATAGTAGGAAGAAGATGAAGAAAAGAAAAGAAAAATCATGTGATAATGGTTCATTAGTGGATTCAATGGTCTTGCATAATCTAAGAGTTTATTTTGTTTTAAAATGATCTAAGGGATAAGATTAAATAAATTAATAAGGTTTATGGTGGACCACTTACTATGTCAGTCCATCTTAGACATTTGATGTTAAAATTAACAAAATAGGACTAATTTGACTAACGGAGACATTTGTAAGGGACCGAAACGTTGATTTCAGGAGTTATGGGACCAAAATAAAAACAAGAATTTACTTAGGGGACCAAAAGTCCAATTGAGCCAATAATTTATTGCTCTAAACAAAGGCAGAGACACATAGTGCTGAGGGGATGCACTTGTCAACCTTCAAAATTAAATTTTTTCACATATACCCTTATATTTTTTTGCATTTTGAACCTCCTTATTTTTTTTTTTGCACCAACTGCCAAAAACCAAACCACACATTTACACATTTCAACTTCTCTCTAAATTATCCTCTCTACTTAGAAAACCCTTCTTCCTCCACTTCCACCACTCTCATCCACTCCGGCGGCAGCACCACCGCCAAACTCCATCGCACCACCACCCAACCCATTCCATCTTCACTCTCGCGACCTATCCACTACCATCTACAGTCACGTTTTAGATCTCTCTCCATCTCAAAAATCAGTTGCAATAAACTACCATTGTCTGTCTCCACCTTATTTCGCCGTCCTCCACCGTCCTACAACTACAAAGGGACACTCAAAAGCCATCAAAGACATTGAATCTACCAACAAGGTAATCAATTAAAAATCTTTGGTTTAGGGTTTTGAAATTTAGAATTTTTTGAGATAACTTCAATTGCGATAAATTGGTTGATTGAATATGCAATTGAGGGTCCTAATGATATGTCTGTGTTGTGAAATTTGATTGGAGGATTGTTTTAGGGTCCGTTTGGTTCGAGAATTAGGAGGGGAGGAGAGGGGAGGGAAGAGGAGGGATTTTAACGGAGGGGAGGGGAGGGGGGATATTTTAATTAAAAACATGTTTGGTTTGCAAGGGGAGGGGAGGGGAGGGGGAGGGATTTTAAAATTATTTTACTGTTTTACCCTTAAACTTAATTAAATAAAAGAAACTGCTTGATTTTACAATTTCAGTGACCAACCAATGACAGACACACATCTAAGCTGCTTATTTTATCTCAAACTGACTCATATATTTTCCACAACAAGACATAAACCGGTGAATTAACATTAAAAAAAAATGATTAACAAGCAATAATAAGTTGAATTAAAATAAGATAATAATAATAATAATAAGGCAGTTGACATCAACAAAGTAGTAGTAGAAGTGGTTTTAGATGTAACAAATAAGAGTTATAGATAATATAATAATAAAAGTTGTTAAAAAAAAATAACAAAATAATAATAATAATTGGTATAAGAATAAGATAA
>Ga0228711_1006332_pt1 | contig 17644 bp, 10 predicted proteins | sample MedpolnodulmetaG_2_FD_177996 | JGI IMG/M metagenome (GOLD analysis project Ga0228711, IMG submission 177996) | Root nodule microbial communities from Medicago polymorpha collected in Santa Monica, California, United States - brown nodules | ecosystem: Host-associated > Plants > Roots > Nodule...
TTGATTGAAGCAACAAAGTAACTATTTGCTATTGCAGCATTTCGTGCCTGAAAAACAATAACACCTATAAGCCATATAATCATGCCAATTTTCTATTGTTTAGTCAATTATGAACTCACTTTTCTTATTGTTTAGTCATTTATAAATGTCAACCTGTAGGTATTAGCATAAAATAATATGTCATGAACATTAAAAAATACTCAGAAATCGATCAGAAACAATAATCAGCAGAAAGGAGTCTAACATGTCTTCCATCAATATAAAACAACGAACCTCTATTGGCCACATAGGTTCACTGAGTTCACCAACGGTGGCAGCAGGGTTGAAAACAATTTCCGCACCATTTAAGCCAAAAGCTAGCCAATTTAAAGGATGGTGCCTACCATAACATATGTTAATGGCAATCTTTCCAAATGCTGTTTCAAATACAGGGTGACCAGTATTTCCTTCCATATAATATGTGCTCTCATTGAAGTCCCCAACTCTTGGAATATGGTTCTGCCAAATGTTGTGTGTTCATTAGATAGCTGAAAGACGGGTATTCCATTAGAAGCACAAGTAGAAAGTTTAGGAAATTTACCTTCCTGTGTATTCCAATTATATTGCCGTGATTCCCAATTACGACGGCAGTGTTCCACATAACCTCTCCATGGTTCACATCCCTCTCAAGAATTGGGCTTATAATCACCATGTTATACTTCTTTGCAAAGCTTTGCAAAAATTTTGTTGATTCTCCATCGGCAGGTTCTGCAAATTCACACCACCTTTTCTCCCGTGTACAAAAGGCAAATGGCATCATCCATGCTTCCTGCAATCAAATTATATAAAAATATACACTGTAGGATTTCTGGTAGAAATAAGAAATCTACTGACAAATGCCCATATGCATGCAACCTACTTGCAAGCATAATATGTTGACCCCCGATGAACCGGCAGCATCAATAATTGGCTTTAATTTCTCAAAAAGTGCCTTTTTTTGGTCCACAAAGTGAGCAGTTGTTGGGATGGCAATAGAGTTTTGAATCAAACCAACCCTCACAACTCGAGGTTCCCTTAATAGTTCTTTATCAGCACGAAAACAGAAAGCCTGAGACAAGTAAACTTAAAATCACGAGACCAACAAATACCATAGCTTAAATAAGAGATAAGTTTCAATGCAGAGGAAAAAAGTTGTTGTGCCATCTCGTTTAACCAATTCAAGCTAATAGATTCCGACGATAATTTGATAGACAACAACCATACAAGAAAAAGAAAGATTAATTGTCCCCGAGTTAGGCAATAGTGAAAAAAGAGATAAATGAGAAATGAAAGTGTTTTGACGATTTGCTATAATCATTCTTAAACGATCATTCCATCCATATTTCGGTCCTGCCAACTCAAAAGAGAGAGTTCGGACTTAGAATGAATATACATAAAAGCAATTTTGTAGCCGTTAAACATAGTTGGAAACAAGTTAAGAAATGTGCGATTCACTTTCTGAAATGTTTTAGCAGAAGAAAACATAAAATCTATGACTTAAAAAGCAGCAGCAGATATTCATGAGTTATCTATACAATTGTTTTAAAGCATAATTTTCATAATTATGTATCCATTATATACTCTGTCATTTTAAGAAAGCAATACAAGCAATTCAATCCAGTGTACCTTTCATCTTGTGATATAATTCAAAAAAAAAAAAAAAGAAAGTGAATTGTATTCATACCTGGGCATCAAAACCATGTTTGACTGAGAGAGATGTAGCAGATTCCGGGAGTGTAATTGTTTCAAGTACTTTTCCACAATTAAGGCCAGTAAGCAAACGATTGACTTCCTGCAACACGGTACGGTACTGACATAGCATCAGAAAATATGTGATTGACACAAGAATCAATGCAATGAAACCAATTTTAGAAGGAAGATTAATAATATCCAAAAGCAAGAACATGTGAATGAAATATGAAATCACTCAATTGTTCAGATACAATTGCAATAAAAACATAATCCAGAAAAGTCAAAGTCATATATGATGAACAAGATCCAATAAAATTGAAGTATAGATACTGATATAGTAATAATAATAATGATTGGTTTGAAAGAAGAATGACCTGGAAAAGACGCGGGTTAAGATTATCCTTGAGAAGATGATGAAGGGAATCGTAGCCACAAATAGAACCATCGTTGGAAAGGTTGAGCTGTGAATTTTCTTCTCCGTTTTGAGACTTCTCCATCTCGGCAACAGTGGCGATTGGAAAACTCTTCTTCGCCGTGATGATGATGATGAGTTTATGTTTTGTTTCCTTTCGCACGTGAATCCATTTTATTAGTATTATTTTTCATTGCGTACCAGAATTGCATCTAATCAGTGCTTCTTTTTTTAATTCTCAGTTTTTTTCTTTGTTTTGGTTACAGCTTTGAGTTTTTTTGGTAATTTCCTTTTTGGGTAATATAAGGTTGTCTATGTTTTGAGATTAATCTTGATATCCTAACATCATCCTTAGGTAAAAAAGTAAATAAATAAAATATCTATCATCCTTAGGATGCATTTTAGGTAAATATTTTTGCAGGGGTATAGAAATCTAAAAATTTTTGTCAAAAAAAAAAATCTAAATATTATTATTTTTTTGACAAAAATATATTATATATATATATATATATATATAAAATTTATCCTTAGGATGTTAAATATGATTTTGAAGCGAAAAAAACATAAAAATTATGTTTAATTCATCCCTTGTTACAAAATTATAAACCTTTGCAATAGAAATTCATATAATGTACTAAACATGACTACACAAAATAATTAATTTTTTTAAAGATTCACATGAGTTGACTTAAAAGTTGAGACTAAAATCGTTGATTGAAAACATATGAAGGATCTTAGTTCGAAGAATTTTTTAGAAGGATTAAAAACTAAATATGATATATATTTATAGGGATAATTTTTTTAGTTAATCCAAAGAATATGAACTATATTGTTAGGGACATAGTTAATTCACAACGTTGGTATTGTTAAATTAGACACTCTAGATTCAAAGACAAGACCTCAAAGTTATGTGTATCACTTTTCTTTGGTGTTTGTCATTTTGTGTAGTAAAAGAACCGAAAAATGGGTCGATAAAATTTAATTAAGTAAAAGTAAAATTATAGTTTTTTTTTTCTTCTGCAAAAGTAAAACTATAGTTTCTTTCATGAAAATCATGTAAAATTTCCAGCCTAGAAATGACATATAGTTTTTTTTTAGGCAACATATAGTTATTTTTATGTGTGGACTTCACATTATTTCTTAACCACGTCATCTTAGAACTTGTGTACACATTTGAACTCTAAATACTCACAACTTCGATTAAATATCAAATTTTATGCAATCATGCCATGCTCTAGGCATACATTATTTTACCTCTTGAGAGTAATATAGACACATATCAATTCATCAATATTGATGAGATTCCATATAAATACAAAGAAAATTCACTTGGACATCCAATCTCAAGCATCATGGTTGGAAGAATATGCTTTATGAGAACTTTTACAGTTTTACTTGCGCCTTTTCTGCTTGTTCTTTGAGGCATCCCAGTTTTGAGAAAATCTTGTGAGCCCTTCTCTAAATACTCCTAGATTTAAACCATTGTTAACCAAAATACTCGTAACTCCCAAATTTGAAACCTGTTATGGCCACAACAAATCATGTTACATGATATGACAAATTGATAATCACTCCTCCAAACAAATAAGAGAATTTGAAAACTTAATTAATTAAAAAACAAAATAAAATGATAGATACCGGTTTCATGTTATTGCTATCATCGTCGAAAAAGAGCATAGAGTTATATGGCACCCCGGTCTTTGAATGAATTTTCTGAAAATGTTCTGTTTTGTGTGTAGAGCTGTAAAATATTTCCTAAACAATAAAAAAGAGAAATTAAATTTGGACCTAACAAGAACGTGCCAGTAAAATAAATATACATACAAATAAGCGCAATAGAAAAGTGGACAAAAGTGTTCGTCTTTCCAATGAGGAACAAACCTGGGCGACAAATATTGAGGTGATTTTGAGTTTGTCAAGATACGTTGTTGCTATGTGGGGAGTTGGTGATTTGGAAGCAATAGCAGCATCAATTCCTTCATCTTTGAGTGCACTCAAGATGCCTCTGGAATGTGGAAACAAAGAAGGTGTGTCGTGCTTGGAGCGGCACTCACTGAAAGTTTAGATAAGAAACATTTAGTGGGTTGCAGAAAATATAGTAAAGATGAAAAGATTTATCATGTACAAAATTACCAGTAGAAAGGCCAAAGAGTATAATCTAGATCGAACACTACGAGCCTTGGTAGTACTTGAAACATTCCTATCATTTGCACTGCCTCATCCTTCACCTTCTCCACCTCCTCCATCTCTTCTTTCTCTCAAAGTGGATGATGGATCGATGGTCCTTATTAGTTGTTGGGATGTACCAATACCAACTATATAAGCGAACGGTTGTAAGAAGACGAATGTGTGGAGGGTAACATTAAGAAGAATATACATTTAATTTAGTCCATAAACTATTACCCTCCACTAATTTGGTCCTTAAACTATTAAAATCAACCAAAAAATTTATAAGTCATACTTTTATCTATCAATTTAGTCTTTCGATAGAGATCAAATTGATGGATGGAAGTATAGTTTAGGGACTGTTTATTTGATTTTAATATTTCAAGAATCAATTTGACAAGAATGTAATGATTTACGGACTAAATTGAAGGTTTGTTCTATTAAGAATAAGAAGTCCCCAAATCTTAACTAAAATAGAAATGTCAAAATTGTTATGTCAAATGTTGTGACTGAAGTTCGAACCCCAACTCTTTCACTTATGTAAGTGAGTTTTCAATGACTATTGTCATTTTGTCTATCTAAAAAAAATTAAGAATAAGAAGACGAATCCACTTAAATTATGCCCAAAATTCATAATTTATTCTATAATTTTATATTACAAATTTCTCAAAAAAAAGTTGGTCAAATTTTCACAAAAATTTAAGTTTGTGCAAAACTTAGTAATTTAACTGTGTTTATCCAATATTATTTTTTTTCTAGAAAATTTTTTTTATCCAATAGTTGAAGAGATGTCATTTGACTGACATTTTTGTCTCAGGCTTCTCTGATTTTATTAACAACTCCACATATATTCTTCTAGCGGAGTTCACTACAATCTATTGTGGTTTAATCTTGGTCCAGGACTTGGGTATTGATGAATTCGTGTTATTCTGACTCGCTCCGGTTGTGAAATTCCATGTTTATGCTACTCTTATTCAAGACATAAGAGACTTGATTCTTACCAGCAACATTTATTTGCATCATATGCTTCGCGGGGGCAACCAGTGTGCTGATTTTCTAGCCAAGTTTGGAGCAACTTCTGATTCTGCCTTGACAATACATGCGCCTCCCCCTGATGGCATTCACATCCTCCTCCTGGCTGATGTTATAGGAGCCTTCTTCCTCAGATAATAATTCTTTGGCTGTTGCTTCTTTTTGTTTTCCTGTTTTTGTTTTCGTTTAGAATTAGCTTCTGTAACAAAAACAAAAAAAGAAAAAGCAACAACGCACCAAGATGACAAGCATAATAACATCACACTCATACGCCAAAATCGAAAGAAAAATTAGATTATTAGTTTTAATTGCTTGAAGAACTACTAATATTATGTTTTAGTTTTTATTTTTTTCCACCACTAAAATAATCTTATTTTTTAACAAAGGAAAATAAAGGAAAAGAATATTTTTATTTTATTGAAAAAAATATATCATAGGTTTACAAATGTGGTATTTTTTTGTGAATCATGTATCTTATACGCACATACACTAATTCACTAGTCGAATGGACTGCAATAAATGGTAAAATTCTTTCCAGAGATTTAACACCGTTGCATTCTGTATTCAAACTCACACTCCTAGTTAAATTGAAAGAGATCCTTTCCTATATTTCATTAATGAATTAAAATGATTATTTTGGTGAATTAATGGCTTAAATTGAAGTAATTCCCTTTTTTTTAAAGTAAGTAATTCCCTATTTTTTTTAAGGAAGTAAGTTATTCCCTTTGTTTTGCTTCATTCATTAATTAATAATATCCTGTTCCAATTTTGAAAAAAATTGATATTTTTATTGATATTGTTGGAAAAAATTGTTGACAATCGACTTTTCTTTTGTTGACAAATAGAATCGACTTGATTCGGGAGAACTTTACTCATAAAAAATTAGAGAGATTTTCTTAAAAAAAAATAGAGATTATTTAAAAATTAAATAAAAATTAGAGAGATTATTTCAAAAAAAAAACAGAGAGATCTTTTTTATATATAAAAATAAAATAAAAATATTCTTCCTAGGTCTTCTTATTTATTCTGCTCTTTTTCTTCCGTCTCCTAAGTTTAGGTTTTCTATTTTTTCTCTACTAGTACTGTGCCGTTGTTCAAAGTTGTTCTATTTGGCAATTACACTTCTTTTGATTCGACCACATAAGAACGAGTTTCCTCACAGCAACAATGACTTCCATCCACGAATCAAACACCAACCAAGAAAACTTTTCCCTCGGTGTCGCCAAACAACTCTTCTCCTTAGAAAAATCGGACAACATCGTGTTTTCGCCCACAACAACAAATTATTGACTTCCTCCCACACAACAACAAATTATTGACTTCCTCCGCTTTAAATCCATCTATCATCTCAACTTATTAGCTTCTCAGCTTGTTTCCGTCATCCTCAAAGACGCTGCTCCTGCGGGAGGACCTCGCCTTTCTGTAGCCAATGGTGTGTGGATTGAACAATCACTTTCTCTTCGACATTCCTTCAAACAAATTGTGTCTTTTAACTATAAGGCTACTCTGGCTTCCGTTGATCTTCAGAACAAGGTATTTTATATCCATACCCCCACTTGTTTTTTTTTTTGTCAAGTAGCCTAGTGATTAGATTCACACACATAATGTGTAGAGAAAGTGGGGAATACGGGGTTGGATTCCGGGGTATGTTTTTATTATTACTACTATTATTACTATTATTACTATTATTATCATTATCATTATCATTATCATTATCATTCATTCATTCATTCATTTTATTAATTATGTTTGATGGGAAGCAAACTGTTTTTTCATTTTTTGTTAATAAACTAAATAATTAATGAATCTACCTTCACAAACAATTAGTTTTATTTCATAACCTAAATTAGAGCAAATGTTATTTATTTAGTGAACCTTAGAGTATGAAGTGTGTGATATGGAAATGTTAAATCATTCATGGACTTTCAATCAAATGCTTTAGATTGTTGGCTACTTGAATGATTTTTATGTTATGATGATACTCAAAGCTTCTATGGACCAAGTGGCCAAAAGATAGTTCACTGTCTCCTTTCAATCAAGATTATAATTGTTTTTGAATGACAAATATATGCATAAAATGAAGAGAGAGAAAAATTGGCAGCAAATATATATAAATGGGAAATGGAAAAATACTTGGATTATTTTGAACTTTGATGATTTTGGTAACTTTAGTATATTTTAGCTGAAAGAAAATAATACGAACCAACCCAAAGAAACAACAAAAAGATAAATGAAACCAAACAAATAACTACCATAAACATAGGTGGGATTTAGCGTAAGAAAGGAAAGTAATTTTCCATGATAAAAAACCCCTCCGCTTGGAAAATATAAATACCTTCCAAAATAGAAAGTAAGTTTTCTACCAACTCTAGCTCCCAAACAAACAAAGCTCTCCTCCAAGTAAATTTTCACGCCCACTCGTTCTACACCTAAGTTCCTATATTACTAACCAAAATCCCTACTTGATCCGAGACATAAAAGAGCCTTGGGAAACGAACCGTCAAGGGAACCTCACCACCCACGGGTCACTCCATAAGGAAGTAAAAAAAAGAGTTTATATTGAGCACAAAGTAGGATCGTAGCATTCTAACGGTCATAATATATTACTCCATCCGTCTCTAAATAATAGTCGTTTAAGGTTTATGCACAGTTATTAAGGAATGATTAATTGTGTTGATTTTGATTGTAAAATTAGTTACATTTACTAAAACGCTCTTATTAATTGTAGTTAGTGGAGTAGTTAAATTGGATGAAATTCAATAAATAATGGATAATGAAAAAAATAATAAATGCTGCATTGGTATTCTAAAGTGACAATTATTTTGAAAAAAAAAAGGTAAATAGACAATTATTATAAGACAGAGGGAGTAAAAGGTATGAATTGCTTGGTATTCTGATCGTACAACTTCATGATTTTAGTCATTACCAATTTTAAATTGATTGAAGCAATTCCATGTATTTGACCAAATTTTATGTTATTCAAATGCATCAGCAGAGACATGTTACTCTTTCCTTCATGTATAGCATCAATAAAAAAGAGTGTAGCAAGTTCTGCAATTCTAGGTTGTTCAAAAGATTGAATAGTAGGCCTCTTCAAGTATTAACTTCGGTATCAGACTAAAATTTTAGAGAAGCAAATATCAACTTCTATGAAAAACAAATTACAAATACAACTTTCCTCTCATCATGGTATACCATGTGCGTTGGTCTGGTGATATTGATTTAAGACCTTGCAGTGTGTTCCTCTCAAGATCTCATGTTCGATTCTTCCTGATGTCAATTTCAGCGGGTTAGTCCATATAGAGCTTTACTCTAGCTTTAAATTAGGTCCCACAAGTGGACGGTGGAATACCCCTTAGATTAATCGGTCATTGGACTAAATACCGAGTATTAAAAAACAAATACTAACAAATAGTTAAGTTATTTCTACTGAAATACTTGTGAAAAGAATTCAATTTATCTATTTGTGTAACTAATTTCTAAATTTAATATGGTTTTAAAGGCTGTTGAAGTGACTAAAGAAGTGAATTTATGGGCTATAAAAGAGACAAATCGACTTATTGAAGAAATTCTTCCTCCAAGATCGGTCAACAACTTAACCTGACTCATTTTTACAAATGCATTGTACTTTAAAGGAGCATGGAATGAGAAGTTTTATGATTCAATGACGAAAGACTATGATTTTCACCTTCTGAATGGTAGCTCAATCAAAGTTCCCTTCATGAGAAGCTGCAAGAAGCATTTTATTAGAGCTTTTGATGATTTTAAAGTTCTAGGTCTTCCTTATGAGCAAGGAGAAGATGAGCGTCAATTTTCTATGTACATTTTGTTGGAGATGCCCGAGATTCAATCAATTATGTAACCAATTTTAGAATTAATAAATATTCATTATCTTGTTTACTGTTTAGTGAAATAGTTTATTTGATAACGTCCTTGATTAAAACTATAGACTTGTTATCATGATAGAGATTATAAAAATGAGAAACAAGTCTTTTATTATTTTTAATCTAAATTGATCTTGATTGTATGATTGTTGTGAATAGGATATCAATAATTCGGATAGATCAATATATATGTGATAGTCTTTATTGAATAAAGATTAATAAGTCTCATTTATTAAATTACATATATAGATGATGCATATAGAGATGTGATCATTGAACTGACTCAACTAAGAATTTCTAATGGCCGATATTACCTTAAAATGTCAATAGCAAATTTCTCAAGAAAGAATATAATGATTTTCTTTGACCTGAGATCATCATGGTAATTAACATGTTATTTATTGTATTTTGATTCTGAACACCTAATACCTTAGGGTGCTAGTTGAAAGGATATTAGATACGATTAAATACTTGTATAATTAATAACTAATCAAGATGGGATCCGTCAACTCTTGGTAAAGAGTTTGAACTTTGTGATAAAATTAAAACCCTGGTCAGGAAAATTAAATGAAAGAAGAAATGAGTTTCTTAAGTCATATATGTTAACTTATTAGAGTTTGACAAACTGTATCATGCTCTAGAGTTAACAAGAGTTGTAACGACGGAAGAAAAAAATATTATATTATTCTAATTGGTTCTTGAAGGTAAAGTAATACTTCATACTACTTGGACGTCAATGAGTGTTACTAGACGCCTACCTTGATTAATATATTAATTTGATTAATCTATTACCAGTTTAGTAATAAACCTATAAGGTCACACACAAACGAGTGTTCTAGTTCTTGCTAAGGAATTATTTTATTATTTGATGATTAAATTGAAGAATTTAATTAATCAAAAATATAAATTTTCCAAATGGAATATTATTGTATTTCTTTTTTCTAGTACAAATAATACATATAAATAAATTGAACATATTATTTATTTATTGAAAAATAAATAAATAAGTAAATGTTAGTGTACGTCATATATTATCAAATGATTATGTATATTTATTTATGGAAATTGATAAGGGTCAATGGTTGATCATATATGTATATATGGAATCAACTGTACGACTTCATATATATATATATATATAAATATAATTACATATAATTATATAATTATGGGGAATTACATTGGTCAATGGTCATCTTAGTAGAAAAATGGTTTTTTTAAATAAATTAGCATTAACATGTGTTGATTGTTTTTATAAGGATTGACCATATGAAATTAAAAGGTCATTAAAATGAGTTAACACATTCTATTTGATAGTAGTGTGTGTGACCTATAAATAGACCTTAAATAATTTGATCAAGACACACAACAAACAACAATACAAAACATAAATATGCTCTAGTTTTTTTCTTGTTCCACTACTCAAAGGTTGAGGGTAAGAATTGGTCTCGGTGTGGATACACGTAGAGTCTTCGCATCTTTGAAGAATTTTTCATGCTTCAAGAATTGATACAAAGGTACACTTTTAGTATCTAATTTATAATTTTATAATTTAAGCGCAAAATAGATCCAAACTTTATTCCGTTGCATGTGTTATGAACACTATCTTTACTTTACATTTTTCCTCCAAATGCAAAAGATGGTTTGCCAACTTTGGTTGAAAAGGTAGCTTCTGAATCCGAGTTACTACACCACAAGCTTCCACAAAAGCTTTCACAAAAGTGAAAGTAGGTGACTTTAGAATTCCAAAATTCAAATTTTCATTTAGGGTTGAAACTTCTCAAATGTTGAAGGAGCTAGGAGTGATTTTACCTTTCTCTCCTGGGGTTTGACAAATATAGTGGAGTCTCTCATGGATCAAAACCTCTACGTTTCGAACATATTTCAAAAGTCTTTCATTGAAGTAAATGAGGAAGGAACTGAAGCTGCCGCAATCACGGCTTGTTTTACGCGCATGTGACCCATGGGTAAGCCTATTCCAATTACGAATAAACTTTGTAGCAGACCATCCTTTCTTATTTTTAATTAGAGAAAATTTGTCTGGAGCAATCCTCTTTGTTAGACAAGTGATCAATCCACTTATTGAGTGATCTTAACTTCTCATACCAGAATCTTTCAATCACTCATAGATATCGAGGGGAACTCTTTCATTAATAGGAATTGATATTTACGAATATAATTTACTGTTTTTGATATGATCTGAGTGTGGCTTGAATAGCTGAAGATTGTCTTAGTGATTGTTATTATTTTGAGACTAATTTAAGTTTTGATAGAGTTTTAATTGATTTATTTTTTATAACTACAAATTTTTTTTTGAGTGACAAAACATTAATACGATATAGAAATATGACACTATTTGCTGTTATTAGACATTAATTTTTTTATGCATATTTACAAATATACAAAGTGCATATTTACAAGTACAAAGTAAATAAGGTAAAAAGAGAAGGAAAAAAAATCATTTATGAGTAATATGATATTTACCCCTCGAAAAGTAATAGGATATTTTACTTTGGAAAACGCGTTTTAGAACGAAGCTTAGAATGATGGAAATCACTACACTCACCACCACCCATGTTTTCTCGGTCGCTCTGCTCGATCGTACCAGCATCAGGGGGAGGAAATAGATTAGGCCAAGTTAAACTTTGTAAGGTGTGAGCCTGACCAACCAATATTTTTGAAGATCTAAGCCTGACTTACATTTTAGGTTTGAGTCTGTCATTCTGAAAGCATGATACGAGCTTGTTTAAAAGTCTATTTCATATGAACATCTTTAAATAAGCAATGTGATTTAAGTTTATAGGCAATGTGGACTAAATTTAAATACACTAGCGAACTAATATATGAATATGATTAAACTCTCTTTTGATAATCAACTTGAGTTTTTAGAGAATTTGACTATATATTATATCATATTTCAATTCTAGTTTATAATAATACATTTAAATATGCAAAAAAAAATCAATTCTAGTTTATACTAATACATTTAAATATGCAAAAAATTAATGTATACTAATAAACTTAAATTACTGAAAAAGTTAACAAATTTTTATTTTAATTCAAAGTACAAACTATAATATAATAATTAATAATATTATTCATATTTAATTAAATAGGCCGATCTGATTGGTCTAATAGGCTTTTTTAATGGTCTGGCCTTTTAAAAGCTAAATTTGCTACTAAAAAAGTATAGGCTTTCTCTAATTAAAAAAAAGAAGAAGCTTAGTTTGGTCTGTCGTAGGCTAGACCGTAAGTCCATGTAGATATGTTTAGCCTATTCTGATCCCTAACTAGCACACCCTGAGTCATACTTAACACACCAAAAAACATGAAAGAAAACTTTTAGATTTGGTTGTGAGAAATAAGCATGATGTATACATGAAGTATTTTAAGGTATTGTTTCTTCTCGTAATCTTGTTATTGTTATGGTTTGAAGCTTTTTTATTTATCTACTTATGAACCAAAATTAAATAAGGAATAAGAAAAATAAAGCCATGGTTTAAATATCGATCAAAGGTCACAATCGCATTAAGGATATTGTGATTTTGATTATTGCGGATCTTGCGTTGTTGATTGTGATCATCATGGTGCGAACTAATCACAATGTTGCACAAACCTTGTTGTACCTGAACTTGAGGTGGGGGGATTCCCCATGGCTTCTCTAAGTTCGGCTCACCATTGTTTGTCCATTGGGCTAATAGAAGGTTGCATTGATGACGTGGATTCATGATCCACGGTTGTTCACCGACATAACTTACTGCTAGTCGAGGTGTCATGAAACACACAGGGGGTTGGCATATATGTATTAAGTCATGGAAGGACCAGTCAATGCCGGTGGAAAATATTTACATGGCTGCTACATCAAATAGTCATGAAATTCTTGCTATTGTGTCACATACGTATCCTCTAGCGTAAGATGTGTTGCTTGGCTGCAAAGTGTAGCCATAAGGTGGAACTTGCGGCGTGCTAGTGTGCCCTACTGCCTCTTGAAGGTTAACCATGTTATAAGCTCATTTGCCACTGGGTGTTCCCCAAGGTTAGTCGTGAAAAAAAATACTTGGTTAAGAGTAAGGTGTAGCAGGTGCCAATTGTATAAGAATTGACAAAAAATGCTGAGGCCCTACCGGTGTGAACAAGTAAACAATCCAAGAACATAAAATTAAATGACAAAAAATAGAAAGAAAAGAAAAAGAATTAAGAAAAAAAATTACATCGATTTTCAACGAGTCCCCGATAACACCAAAAACTTGATAAATGTAATATTGACACATCCTTTTCTTCATCGCTTAACAAGGTAGGCTTTGAAATATGTATCAGGAATGATGTTGGTGAATTTGTGCTTGCCAAAATGGATTGGTTTTCTCCCCTGTGTGATGTTGATGTGGGGGAGGCCGTTGGTTTACACTTTACACACCATTTTGCAATGGTTGTCAGATCTTCAATTCGACAACGGGGACTTTGCCCTTGATTCTAAAAGAGTTGTTGATCATGTTAATTCCTATGTAGATGACAATAGTGAATTTGGTTGTATTATAGTTGCTTGTAGACGATTGTTACATAATAGTTTTCAGAACTCTCATTTTGAGTTCAATAGAAGGCAAGTTATTGGGGTCACTCACAAGTTAACTCATGCAGCCCTATTAAACCCTAGCTCTCATGTTATAGATGATGCACCCTCATGTATTTGACACATTTTAGCTAATGGAATGCAGTGAATTTCTTCCTAAAAAAAAATATTCTTATTTATGGGGCGGAAACAAATTTTTATGTCTTGATATAAACAAATTGATATGATAAATAATGGCAAGATTCAATAATGAATTGTAATTGATTATGATTGATTTTTCACTTATTTAATTCAAATCAAAATTAAATTGAAATGAATAGGTCCTTCGGATACATCTTCGGCCATGTTTTGCAACCATTATTTCTAATTATTTAGTTAAGAAAATGATAATGTATTTCTCTAAATCGGTGAAATTACGAGATTAACCGATGATATCTACTAACAATAAGAATAATAAAGACAAGGTTTTAAATAGCGATCAAAGATCACAGTTGCATTAGTGATTTTGCGATTTCGACTATTACGGATATTGCGTTACTGATTATGATTATCATGATATAAACTAATCATGATGTAGCACAAATTTTATTAAAATCATTTGTATTGTCATATAATGTATAATAGCTTAAATTAAAGTTTATTTTCATTATTATACAATGAGATGAACAAAAGATGAGATGAGAGAACATATTTGAAACTCGGAGAGTGAGAAAAGAGTCGAAAGAAGATAAGTTTATGCAATTTAAGTTCAAAGCTATACTAAATATGTGATTTTTATCCATCTTAATTGGAAGAAAAGAAAGAAAGGAGTCTCTACCTATTTTTAAGAATTGCATTTTGGCGTGGAAAACTGATGTTCACACATAGTAGATATCTGAAAAACACAAGTAAAACATTGAAATATCCATCGACAGTTAACTGCCGCGGAAGTAAACCGGCCGTAGTTAACTGCCAAAATCCAATTCCATCCATCGACAGGTAAGTGCCGTGGAGCATTTAATGCATTTTTCTTTAATTCCACCCTTATTGATTTGATTGTAATTAAGATTTACGATTTTGAGTTATCACGGTAAACAATGCATTACCTTAACATTGATAGTATTTGATTTAGTCAACTTTTATCATTACTAGTATCAACCGTTAGAGAAATATTATCCTAAATTAGTTCTTGTAATCTCTGTGCATCATTACTCTTTATTAGTATTATTAGGAATCATAAATTATAGCTTGTATATATTCATACCTTCTTTTGTACAGTACAAGGAATACAAACTAATTACAAGTAATAACATATAAATGATATACATAATGATAAAATAATCTAGATTAATTGAGAGATATGGTCAACCGATTCTGATCATTTTGTTTGCAAATATATTGCACCATCAATGATAAAAATATTACTCCTTAACGAGAAAGATATGGCTCCTATAAAAATATTTTATCATCATTAATGTGTTGATCCTCTTCCTTGTGTTAATATTGGTATTGAGTGTTGACTTTCCTCTTTGAGCAACCCAAAATTTACGTTTGAGACGTAAAAGATGTGATCGGCCCTTAAGTGCCGAAGGATAGAATTTGATTTCGGCAGTTAACTACCGCGATAGTTAACTGCCGATGGGGTTATTTTAGTAATTTATTGGTGTTTCTTAGCAAATTATGAAGTGTCAACAACAATTTTCTTTGGCATGCCAGTCGAGGCGATTCTAAGGCCTGATGAGCCCGAACACTTGGCCCGGCTCCGGACCAAATTTTTTGCAATTTCTTATGTAAATTCCTCTGAATTTCTTATATAAACCTCTATAAATTGGGTAATTTCTTTAGATTTTTTGATTATCTGCTTGCAATTTCTTATGTAATCTTCTATAAATGTGTTGCAATTTTTTTTTTCAGGCTTTATAATAATTTTGGCTCCGCCACCGGTGGCAATAACAACGTTTCGTCGTGATTCTTTTTCTTATTCGTTTAAACGATAAAAAAGAAGTTAATGCCACTACCCATATTGTTTTGTCGCGGCCGAAATCACCTTATTGAACTGTTTCTTAAACAAAACTATAACATCTAGTGATTATAGGGTCAGAGCTGGAGTGAGAAATGCTTGAAGAGCTAGTTCATGTAGGAAAGGGTTATGCTTTAGTTAGAATGATTTACATTTCTCCAAGGTGCATCCTATCATCAAATGACTATGTTCTTCCGGTGATTATTCAGCTTGAGCATATTTAAGACATTTAGAACTATATATCTCCGTGTGTGAAATATATTTGGTCAACCTTTGATAATTGTAAAAACCAATCTTGCATGGTTTTTATACATCAGATTGGTCAACCTTTTATCTACATTAGATGTGTTTTAAGAGATTTACATAATCCATTGTCACCAACTTTAACTTGTCTATTTCATTTTTGAACATGTGAAAAACTTAACTCGTTGGAAAATAGACTAAATATTGGTTGAAATTTATATTTTTATTATCTGCTGATTTTATCAACAAGTAAAGTAGAAATAATTTAAAAGTTTACCCGACCCAATCTGAGCGGTTGGAAGTAGAATGGGTTGACCCGAATAGACAATAGCATCAAAAGCGATACAAATCAAGTGTACTTACATTTCTTCTGTAGGCTATACTATATGGTCCTCTTCTTCTTCCGTCTCCGGCCACCGGTTGTCACCATCCCCTTTTCAATAACACAGAGAGGTAACATTCTTTCACTTCTTTAATAATTGGATTTAGTTTACCCAACTGGGTTTCTGTTTATAGCTAATTAGTGTTTTTTTGAAATTTTTAGTTTAATGAATTGGTCCATTCAGTTAAACTCTGCATTTAGCTTTTAAATACTTTCAACTTATGCAGACTAGGAGGAGCCTGAGAACACTATAAACAATTCTGGTTCACAATTACTGTTCAGAATACATGGCTTGTCAAATGAGATCTATGAATTTGCCGTCGAAATTATCAATTACAGAGAATGAATGCTCCAAAAGATTATTTATCCACAGCTGTTGTTGTGAGCCACAATTTAGTGCGTTAACCTCAAATATTGGCATGAAGTCTTTTCCTTTTTTACAAAGCCGGTAATTTAACTTTATCATTTTCTTTTTTCTTTTAGTCGAAACTCAAGGTGACTTTTTTTTTTTTATATACTAATTATGTGTTATATAATCCTTTTATCAATAAGAATTGATTGCTTGAGATGTAGATGGTATAACTAGAAGCTCTGTTAAAAGAAGTAGAGGAATATTCGGAAACAACTTCGAGCAGTTAAACGGATTTAGAATTGAAACGCCTCTGAGGAATTGGTTTTTGACATAACATTGTGACCTTATTTGGTTTATGTAGTTCACACCACCTAGTGGAAAAAACATTGGTTATTATTGTATATACTACTTTTTTATAGTAGAAACTTTCTTATCAAGTTACAAAAATGGATATTATGCATTCTTTTCACTACAGTATAATATCTTTTTGTCACTCGACCTAAAGCTTATATTTTCTCCTTTTCACGAGTCCAATTGTTTTGATTTTTTGGTTGGTTCTTACCCTACTACTGAGGCAGAAAATTGTCATTTCCATACCATGTCCATTCAATACCAATTGTTTTAATGTTTAACAATACCTTGGTTCAGTTTCCTGAGAAGAAGACCTGGGTGGACAGTAGCTTTGGCATTGAACACAGATGGATTGTCCGGTAATGGTGAGCAACAAAGCCTAAATGATTCTGGTTCCAGTTTAGGTGGCACTCGATTGGGTAGGATACTGAGTGCAGGTGGAAGACAACTTCTAGATAAGCTGAATTCAGCTAGAAAGAACTTTCCTATGAAAATATTCCTGCTACTTTTAGGTTTCTACACAGCAAATGCACTAGCCACAATCCT
>Ga0228711_1006334_pt1 | contig 17637 bp, 7 predicted proteins | sample MedpolnodulmetaG_2_FD_177996 | JGI IMG/M metagenome (GOLD analysis project Ga0228711, IMG submission 177996) | Root nodule microbial communities from Medicago polymorpha collected in Santa Monica, California, United States - brown nodules | ecosystem: Host-associated > Plants > Roots > Nodule...
GGGGGGGGGGTTGAATTGTGTTTGCTTTTTCTTCGTTTTCTCGTAAGCTGAAATCACACTTCAGAATTTGATAGAGTTCAGCTTCTGAAATGATGTTCAGAATCTAGTTGCAGCGGATAAAAACAGAGAGAGAGATAGAAGAAGGACACAAAGCAATTATACAGGTTTCTTCCATAAACCGGAAGTAGTCATGTCCCCCTTGCACTTCCAAGGAGAATTCACTAAAAAATGTAATATCTGATTACAACTGCTCACTGCTAAAACTAGCAAGAGACTTCAAACTACTCAAGCACGACTGCAAGAGATTTTCTTTGCTCAAGAACTAAATCAAGAGACTTCATATGCTCAAGCACAACTGCAAGAGACTTCTATTCAAACAGAATTGCAAAGAAATTTGCTTGAGGTTGAACACTTGATAAACAATCAGTGGTGTTCACAATACAAATCAGATACAGACTCTTTAAGACTCTAGAATTTCTAAGATATGAACTTTATTAAGAAATTCTAAGTGAACTTTGATGTGAAACAATTTCAGCAGAGTTTTGGCACTAGTAAAATTGTTGTATTGAGTCTTGCAATTCTTCAGGGCTTCACTCCTTTATATAGAGGTGTGAAAGAGACGTTGTTGATTGCCAACACATCAAGAAAGAGTCATTTGAAGCTTGATCAAATCACCAATGATATGTTGCCTGATTTGGTTGTTGTCTTATGAAGGATCAATTTCAAATCCATTCCATGTATGGAAGAATACCAATGTAGGCACAACTAATGTTCTTGTACTAGCAGACACAAATCAGAGTAGTGGAGATAGTGGTTGTACACTTCGTACTATTGTCCTTTCCAAGTTCTCAAAAGAATAACATCCAATGCTTTCAGATTCTTTTGAATTAGCCGTTGCTTCATGTTCTAGTCTTCTGCAAAAATAGGTGTGATTACAATATCATTTGAACAACATTTGAAGTCTTCAGTCTTTCAGTTTCTGATGATCTTCAGCTCTTGATGATCTTCAGAACCTCTGATGACGTCAGCTTCTGGTGAACAGCTTCTGAAGAGGTACTTCTGATGACGTCAGCTTCTTCAGAACCTCTTTCTTGCAGCACAAGCTTCCTTTTTGTAATTGTCATTGCTCTCATTTGTTCTTCATAACCTATGCTTGAATTAAAGACACTAAATTTTTGTCTATGGTCCTGCACACTTGAACAAATATTAGCATATCCAATTGACAATTTTTAATACCTTGTTATCATCAAAATTCAAAGGGTAATGTTAAACACATTTTGTTCCAACAGAAAACACTTGATATATGTGAAAATCACTTATTTGAAGTGAAAGAAAGGAGAAAAAGATGCAGAGGGGTGATTCTAGGTCAAAAAATAACCTAAAATCATCCCTCCTCGACAAGTGAAAGAGAAAGAAAACTTAAAAAGAAGTTGGAGTTTCTCTCTATAAAAAAAACTAGGACCGGCTATTATCGTAGATTTTAAAATGGGTTTTTTCTTTGATAGGGGTAAATTACCCCAATTTATCGAGGAGTAATATAAAAAAAAACCTATCTTATGCCATATTTTTATTTAAGTTTGGGTGCTATTAACCGGTGCATCGGGACACCGGATAAAGAATAATAAATAGGCAATAAATAAATGGATCTCATTTAATTCATCTCAATTAAAGTGTAAAATGTGTCAACTAATTAAAATAAGAAATAGTTGTATTTAAAACTGAAAATTTTCTTTCCTTTACGCAGCTAAATGCCACACGCACTTCTCATTCTTTTCCTTTGTAATTTCAATTTTGGGAATCACTCCCATTATATCCAGCCTTCATTTCTTAATAAAAAATTTTACCAGTAAATTTTACTTAAGGGAATTTTTTTTACGTGATGTAAAAACAATAACATATAAAAACATGAAGAAAAAAAAAAGGTTTGAATAATACCTAATAAATTGAGACTTCCAATAAATTGATTCGTATAAAAGAAATAGCATAAAAAAAATGCGTAAAAAAAAGTTTGAATAATACCTGCAGAATTGAATATTGTACTGATGTTGGCAGAAATATAATAGATTGCAGTTATGTAAACAGATGGAATGGAAAGGACACGCCGGTAGCGGTGCCTTTGAGAATTGAAAGAGTATTGAATATAGCTTTTTATTTTATTTTAATTAGTTGATATATGAATTCAGTGAGATTCATTTATTTATTGCTATTTATTGTTTCTTATCGAGTGTTTAGGGACACCGGTTAGCGTTGCCTTAAAATTTTTATTGCCTTTTTCAAACCAAAAAATAATAATGTCTAAACATTATGTTCGTCAGACCATATGGCCACCTTATCAATTAGACTTAGGGTGTGTTTGTTTCAAGTTTATCAAATTTATTTTTAGGAATAACATTCCTTGGAATATAAAGATGAGAATTTTATTCCAAGGTATTTAGGAAAAATATGTTTGGTTAACTTTATAATATTTCTAGGAACCATAAAAATAGGGATTATAATAGGTAATTATTTATGAATTTATTCTCATCTCCATGGGAACTTTATTCCCATTCTTTTTCTTGGGAAATATTTTCTATTCCCAGGAACATTTTATACTAGGAATAAAATTTAGTAAACTTGTAACAAACATAGGCATATATATTCCTATCATTTTATTTCTGGGAATCAACAAATATAACTTGAAACAAACACACCCTTGAAAATACAATAACCTCAACCACAACCACATATGAACTGTGATTAATTTTGTGCACAAAATTCTACCGTGTGCATCTGTGGTGGACTCTACGACGTAAACTTGGGGCTCCATGAAATGGACAATTAGTACAAAGTCACGTAATGGAATTCTCAATACACACTTTCCGGCCAATTTCTCAAGTCTTTTTAAGTCAATTCTCTAAGTCAAGTCAACTACCGTAATCAACACACCTAAATAATAAACAAATTTACTAGAGAATTGTATTTTATATAATGTATAATATAATCCATATTCATTCATTCTTATTGTCCTCAATTCATCTTGAAATTTTTTAATGTCTTCCAACTTTGCGTTATGTTTCCTTTTCTTATTCTCTTATTTTCTGCTTCTTCTCTCTGCTTCACCTGAATGGGTTATAAAATGTGCAGATGAAGAAGAAGTTTCCTGTGGATATCTTGGGAAAATCTTTCCCCCTTTTACCACCGTTCATAAAAGAGAATGTGGCTCTTACATAAGTGGCTGTGACGAAAACAGTTCAGTGAAAAAGATCAAGCTAATAAACCAAACCTATGAAATTGATAGCATCGGTTATATGAACAATTCAGTTATCATATATGGCCTAAATTCCCCTGGATTTAAACCAATTAAGAATACGCCAAACTTCAGCATTAACACTATTAAGTTCTATGCATGCAATCATGGCTATGAGTATGATGACAATAGCCATCATAGCTATGAGTATGACAATAGCCATGATAACAAGTTCAAATATAGAACCTGTTCTGATTATGATATCTACTTTACTTCTACACCTGATAAACCTCACATGTTCCCTATTTTTCCATTAGCTTGTTTCCCAGTTCCGGTTGAAACTTTCAATTGTGTAGAAATTATTTCATTACTCGAAATTAAAGTTGATTTAGAGTCTTGTGGAGGATGTTATCTTGAAGGAAAGTCATGTCTACTAAACCAGGAAACTTTAAATTTCACCTGTGGTTCAGGTAAACACATTATATTATACTGATGCTCATTCTTTTGTCGTACGAGATTGTATGATTTTATATGTTTCAGATAATGTACACTTATCTGTTTTCTTCTGATTTCTGCCATGTACCAGTAACACCTAAGAGAAATGATCGTCAGTTGAAGAATGCGGTAAAAGGTACTCTATTGTTACTTTACTAAAATAAAATGGGTTTCATAGCAGAGCCATTAGATAAAATTGCTTATTTCCCTTAAATCTAACTACTTTAAAAGTAGATGAACCAAATTAACCGCTATACATGATTCAAGTTTGAAATTGACAGCTTGAATCCTGTGTAGCAGCTGCACCTAAGTATCCTTTTTTTTCTTTTCTTTACAGGAAGATGCTTTTATAAATTTCATCTCAATAAACACATTTATTTGATGTTTATGTGGATTTTAGAGTGCATAGATTGATCTAATAGATGAAATGTTTTCATTCATGACACAGGTTTATCTATTGGATTGGCAACCGTGATTGCGATTGCATTGTTTGTTATGATTCTGTTTCTGTACTATTGGAGAATCAAATCTTCAGGTGTCAAAAATCAATTAAGAACAAATTATCATGGTCTCTCAAGAAATATAACAATCCCAGAAAATGGAGCTGTCTACTTTGGGATTCCTGTCTTCTCCTATGAGGAGCTCAAAGAGGCAACAAACAATTTTGATCAAGCTAGAGAGCTTGGAGAAGGAGGCTTTGGGACTATTTACTACGGTGAGTGGCTCGTGATTTTTTTTGCACTATTCTGTCCTTAAGGATTCTACCAGTTTTCCATGACATATATGTTTCCAGCCCAAATTTATTTAATTTTCATGTTGTATGTTTCGTAATTGTTGTTGAGCAGGAATGACCATATAGTCCATGCAAGATTTTAAATTGCTGCTGTGATCATTTTGCAATATTTGAAATTGGAGAGAATCACAGTCAATTGCGCTACAAAGACATTAAAAACTTTGATGTCACATACTTTTTTCTTGATCTAGCCTTGTTACAGGATTTATTGTCTGACCAATATAGGTTGTTGATCATAATATAGTCTTTTAACCTTTTTATGCAAACCAATTTAGCTTTGCTTTGAAAATGATATGTTGATGTTCATTTTTCGCTATGATTTTGACCATTCTTTATTGTCAGTTATGTACAAAAGATCCTAAAATGAAGTTAAACATGTATTGTTGAGTAACATCAATTTTGATTCTTTAACAACCAGGAAAGCTTGGAGATGGACGAGAAGTTGCAGTGAAGCGCCTATTTGAGCGCAACTACAGACCAGTAGAATCGTTCACAAATGAAATTCAGATCCTCACACGCATGCGTCATAGAAATCTAGTATCCCTTTATGGATGCACATCACGCCACAGTCGTGAGTTGCTTTTGGTCTACGAATACATCCCAAACGGCACAGTTAGTAGCCATCTCCATGACAACAAAGCAGAACAAAGCTCATCATTACCATGGGCAGTCAGAATGAAAATAGCCATAGAAACCGCCAGTGCATTAACTTATCTCCATGCTTCTGATGTCATTCACCGAGACGTGAAAACCACCAACATTCTCCTTGACAACAGTTTCTGTGTTAAGGTTGCCGATTTTGGTCTTTCTAGACTATACCCTAATGATGTCACTCACGTCTCCACAGCACCGAGAGGAACACCAGGCTATGTTGATCCAGAATATCGCTTATGCTACCAGCTAACAAGCAAGAGCGATGTATATAGCTTCGGCGTTGTTCTTGTTGAGCTAATATCATCTTTGCCAGCTGTTGATTTGACAAGGGATAGAGATGACATTAAGTTGGCAAATCTAGCCATAAGGAAGATTCGAAGAAGCGAATTATGTGACTTGATTGATCCTTCTCTTGGTTTTCAGACAGATAAGAGATTGAAAAATGTGATAACTTCTGTTGCGGAATTGGCTTTTCAGTGTTTGCAAGAGGAAAAGGAATTGAGACCCACTATGTCTGAAGTGTTGGAGGTGCTGCAGACAATTGAAAGCAGGAAGGATGAGGCAGGGAGTCATGAGGGGATTGATTTTCATCCTGAAGTAGGAGTAGCACAAAGTTATGTACATCCATCAGTTCCTAACACTTGGATGATGCCACGACGCCATCAACAAACACTTTGATGAAAATGGTATTAAGATTGATGCATAAAATATTTCAGTGATTAGCCAGTTAGTCTTCGATTTCAAGCATTTGTACATGCTTATGCTCGTTGAGAGGTTCATAAATTCTATATATAGCATATAATTCTAGTGACAGATGATCATTTGTTTGTTAAATACGATTGTATTATCAAAACATGAAGTTGGGATTTCTTTTTGTTTTTTTTTCAATCCAAAAGATAAAAATTATGCCTCTTTATACATGAAGGTCTAAAACGAAATGTGCTTTGTTTTCCAAATGGTTCTATACTGCTGTTGAAAGTGAGAAAAAGAGCCTTGTCAGTACTGTTGTACTGGTAAGCTCTTTTCCATTCATGAAATCTCAACACTGTTAATCTCAAGTCATTGTAGAACTTGGTGGCGCTACGTGAAATATAGGGGTGATACCTGTGTAAATTGGGAGGTCCGAAAATAGTCTCTGTAAAATAAAAAAACTGATTTCATCATTGTAATTTTGGATTCTGCATACTTTAAATTTTCACAAAGGCTATTTTCAAACATTTTAACCGTTTACAAAGGTTATGTGTTATTTTCAGACTTCACCCAAATATTCATTAAGCGGGTAACAGTATAATATGAATAACTCAAAATTACTAGGTGAAATCTATGCTTTTTATTTTACAGGACAATTTTCAGACCTCACATAAATTATATCGACTATTTTAGTTATCTTATCATCATGTTGTTTCTAGCATATGGTAGCTGAGTAGTAGTAATGATTGGTTTTATGCTGAAGTGTAGTCTGAGTCCGTTCAGCATGTTATGCTAAATATTTTATATTGTATGTTTGAATATGGAATACAAGCTTTGACGCTTAGTGATCTGGAGTTCGACGGCAAGCAAAGTTTGACAAAAAATTGTTCCACTTAGAAATTGAACCCAGCTTCTTCTAAACAATTGCTTCTTTTGTTGGAGCTCATAAACGACTTGAGCCCAATCAATTGGTTTCAAGCTTTGGCTCTTTATGATGGGTTCTCTCTCCTCTTTGTTCTGATCGTGTGCCATAACGGTCTGGGGCTTTGCCCTAACGGTCTGGTGCTCCACCATAGCAGTCTCTGGAATCCTTATTCCAATGGCGTTTCAGCCAATTTCTTGGTGTGTTCGGTTCAGATTTCTTTGTAGAAGATGATGCAATCCTTAATTTCTTGATTCTTCACCTCCTTTCCGTTTCTCAAAGGCATGTCCATGGAAGTTTTTGCTTCCATTAGATTCTGTCAATCTGAAATCCAAGCCGGTTCTGAAGAAATCTTTCGCACAAGCTCTCTTAACAACGTGAGATTTGCATCTTAGCCAATCTCCGACAAAATCCGTCAATGTGACGCCATTGTTGGAATTGATATCATTTCTAACTCTCCAAATCTCATTTATCCAACAATCAAATACAAAAACAAATTTGGAGACATAATAAAATTAAACTCTACCCACCGCATTACCTTCGACCACATCAAAGAAACCACTTGACACAATAGAGGAATAAATGAGTATATGTTTCATCCTCACCACAACAAACTTTGTGCAGGAATATTCGCAGAAACCATAACAAAACACCTAGTGTTGATTTTTGTGCACACCAGTATATGAATTGTTCTGCATTTGCTTTATTTTGAGACCAAATATACCTGAAGACTTCACTGTCCCTCCTATACACACGCAATACATCTTATTTTAAAACCTCTTGGCAGAGTACTCTATTGTTGGAAAGTATGTAGAAATTATACTTTTAAAGTTTGGCTTAGTTAATTGTGTTTTATACGGAAGTCATATTTATATTGTTACAAGAGAGATTGGACGGTACATTTTTTTCTTAAGAAGTTAAAATAGAATATATTGACTCAAAAACCTAAAAATTCCAGGACAAATAGTGCAGAAAAACCAGCAAAGCAATACCAAATTACAACGAATCACCAAGAGAAATGTGAAATCAAAAAAGGCTAAAGCGCCGGGAAACAAAATGATTCTAAGAAAAGTTAAAGGATTAAGTCACCACATGTGATAAGTAGAAGCGAAATTAATACGATTCGCTTTCAGCCACCAATAAGATTGGGCGGTACATTGACAGATGAAAGAATTTTGATACAAATTTTTTGAGAGGAGGAATTTTGATACAATGGTGTTCTTAATTAACAAATTAATGATTATTTTTATTACGCAAATTGCTATTTGTGAACTCTACTTTAAGAAAACAACATTTTAAGAAGAAAAAAAATAGTGACTTGGAGCAGCAACGTCCTTTTGGTGCATTTCCTCCTTCATGGCAGCGCCCTTCTCGATGTAGATTCAAGTGCAACATTGATGCCGCTTTTTCAAACAAACGGAATATCACAGGTTTGGGCATGTGTATCCGCGATGAAGGGGGAGTTTTTGTTATTCCAACTAAACATTGATCTTACAATTAGGGTCGGTCTTAAGACTTATGGTGTCACAGAACATGTCATCCCAACTAAACATTGATCTTGTAGTCAGGGTCGGTCCTAAGACTTTTAGTGCCTTGAGCAAATCAATGAAGTTATGTCTTTTTAATTATTCAAATGTCTTTTTTCTTATATTTTTTGTTGCAAAAGATTCACTCATCAATAAGATTTTCTAAAAATATATTTTCAATAGAATTTATGAAAGCAAGTTAAAAAGAAATATATGTATATCTACTAACTATTCCTTAAAAAAAATGTATACACTACTAAATACAACATAAAATAATAATTTGATACCCCTAAAAAATATATGCCATAAACGGCATTTCCTATCACCCATACTCAGGGCCTGTTGTACCCCAATGTCTTTTTCATCCTAGTCCTAGTAGTATAAATCTTCTATTCTCTAATTATGACACTTTTTTTTTCTTTCAAAGATTTTATAAAACTTAATGACTACCAAAAATACAATTTCACCATATTTTAATTATTTGACAAGTCATTAAAATTATTTTCTTTTGCGTCTTTTGTTTCTACATCCGCGTATTATTTCTCTCTTTAAAAATTATAAATTAAAACAAATTAATGGAAGCAAAAACTTCCATGGATAAAAGCTTCCATAATAATTACTCATAATAACTCACTCTTTAAAAATTACTCATAATCAAAACAAATTTTTCTATAATAACTCATTCATTAAAGAAATTCTTTCATAATAACTCACTCTCCACTAATAAATACCTAGAGTAAAAAACAATTTCCAATAAAAATTGATAATTTATTCTCTAATTATGAAACTTCATTACCAGCAAAATCACATTCATGCTTTATTCTAATCATTCTGCACCTCTGAATTTTTCTACTTTTTTGTAACAAAAGTTCCCTTTTAGAGTGGAAAGAAAACAATTGGTCCAAAATTTAAGGTAATTTTGCAACTAAAAAAATCATTTTTATAATTGTGTTCAAACAAACTAATATTTTTTTAAAACTGCTTTTTATTAAGATAAGTAAACACAAAATATATTTTTATTTTTTATAAAATCACTACAAAATAATTCTTCAAGTTTTTTGATTTTCAAAATCACATGTATCTTAATCTGTAACAAACAAATCCTATGAGGGGTTTTGTATAATTTCTTAAAGAAACAAACAAAATCACTTTTTTCACCTCTAAAAAATAAATTCTTTTTAAAAAAAGTATTGTATTCATTTGTTACTATTTAAAAATAAATAAATCTGTAACAAACAAATCCTATGAGGGGTTTTGTATAATTTCTTTAAGAAACAAAATCACTTTTTTTACCTCTAAAAAATATATTCTTTTTAAAAAAAGTATTTATCCATTTGTTACTATTTAAAAAAACAATATCGGTATCTACTTTAAAAAGTATTGTATCTGTGCTGTCCAAACTGTTCCCTATTAAAAAATTACATGTGTATTTTTAATTGGCTAAAATATGGTCTTAGTCCCTGCAAATATGCCTCGTTTTAGTTTTAGTCCTGTAAAAAGAAATTGTTTTTGGTCCCTGCAAATTTGTTTGTTTTTTAGAATAGTCCCTGACCCCATTTTTGTGATGATTTGCATACGTGACACATGATATGATGACTGGACCTATTTTGTAGTTTTTGATCCCTGCAAAATATTTTGTTTTTTAAACAGGTCCCTGCAAAAAATTTTGTTTCTGAAAATAGTCCCTGGAGGGACTATTTTAAAAAACAAAAAATTTTGCAGGGACCAAAAACAAATTTTTTTTTACAGGGACTAAAACCAAAACGAGACATATTTGCAGGGACTAAAACCATATTTTAGCCTTTTTAATTAAAAAACATAATAAATTCAATTTGGCCACTCCCATCACAGACGGTTACAGTTCAACGCCTCTTCTGCAATCAACTTAATCATCAAAACTTATATAATGTTTAATTGAATTTCGTTCCCACAACTTTGTTAAGGTGATCTCTGTTTCACTATTATTTAAGATGTTCTTCATGGAATCCATACTTAATCATCAAAAGCAAAAAGACATTGCTCTATAAACCATTCTCATCTTATTGGTGCATGATTTTATGATATTTTTAAATAAAACGCAGATATGTAAATCAAGTTGTAAGTCGGAGGTTGTAAAGTCAGACAGTGGTGATAAGAGATAAGTTCCAAATCAAATCAATACTTCAAATCCAGCATCTGAAATTTAAATTTAAGACCAATGGCAATGACATTCTTGTTCAACGTTGGACATGAACAAATTTTGTCTAGTCACTAATTGATTCCCACGGTTGTGTGTGAGGTGTTGTTGTCTTATGATCGGTTCCTCGGTGTTTCAACAACGATGACCGTTTTTTTCCTTCGGTTCCAATTTTTTAGCTGCAGAGATTACATAAGCATAAGAGATAAATTTGTTTATTACACGTATCATTTGAGGATAGGAGAACAGTAAGAACTGCATATATGGAGCTGTATGTAAGTCTAGTCCTTTTCAAAATGGACAAAACTTACAAAGAGTTACTTATGTACTGATGGTGCTGTGGCCCAATTAAAACATAACAAATAGTGTAGTGCTTATTAGTTTACAATGAAGTAACAAATTCACCGTCCATGAAGTCTTGCTTGAATTTTCCAATGTGTATGAGTTTTTTAAACAAACAAAAAAAGCAACAAAGTTTCCCTGCAAATTAACAAATTATAATCTAACAAATTATCTTAAAAATAAATAAATAATGGAGCACTCCTAAAAAAATGGAGCAAGAATTAAATTTTATCTTCTAATGCATTTTATAAAGAATATAATTGTTTGTGTTTCATATAAAATTCATGCATTTTCACACACACAAATTGTCAAAATCTTATAATTAGTTCCTGAAACAAGTATATCCAAAAGAAAATTGTATTTGATATAGATATAGATGAATGATGGGAGTTTTGAATGATATATACCTTTGCAGCAAGAATCTGGGAACTACAAAACACGTCATCCCAACTAAACATTGATCTTGTAGTCAGGGTCGGTCTTAAAATTTTTGATGTCCTGAACAAATCAATAAAATTATGTCTTTTTAATTATTCAAATGTCTTTTTTCTTACATTTTTTTGTTTCAAAAGATTCATTTAGTATAAGATTTTATAAAAATATATTTTCAATAGAATTTATGAAAGCGAGTTAAAAAGAAATATATGTATATACAACTAATTATTCCTTAAAAAAATAAATATATACTACAACATAAAATTATAATTTGATGCCCCTATAAAAATGACGCCCTAGACGGCCTTTCCTCCCACCCATACTCATGCCCTGTTGTACCCCAATGTCTCCCGCTCCTCCTAGATAATCAAGGTATTCTTTTTCATGTTGATAGCTCGGTAAAGCAATGTTGCTGCGCATAGTAATTCATCCTAGTCCTAGTAGTATAAATCTTCTATTCTCTAATTATGAAATTTAATAACTATCAAAAATACAATTTTACCATATTTTAATTTTTTTTAGGGAACCATATTTTAATTATTTGACAAGTCATTATAATTATTTTCTTTACTGTCTTTTGTTTCTACATCCCCTTGTTATTTTTCTCTTTAAAAATTATAAATTAAAACAAATTTTAGCCTATTAAAACAACTTTACTCATAATCAATTTTCTATAATAACTCACTCTAATTATGAAACTTAATTGTCAGCAAAAACACATTCATGCTTTATTTTAATCATTCCGCACCTCTGAATTTTTTTTACTTATTTTTTTGTCTTTTTTAACAAAAGTTCCCTTTTAGAATGGAAAGAAAACATTTGGTCCAAAATTTAAGGTAATTTTGCAACAAAAAATTTCTTTTTTTATATTTGTATTAAAAAAAACTAATATTTTTTTTAAACTTCTTTTGATTAAGATAAATAAAATAAACATAAAATAGATTTTGATTTTTAAAAAATCACACAAAATAATTCTTCAAGTTTTTGATTTTCAAAATCACATGTATCTTAATCCGTAAACAAACGAGCCCTATAATGGGTTTGATACAATTTCTTTAAGAAACAAAATCACCTTTTTTACCTCTAAAAAATATATTCTTTTTATGATTAAGATAAATAAACACAAAAAAGATTTTGATTTTTTATAAAATCACTACAAAATAATTCTTCAAGATTTTTATTTTCAAAATCACATGTATCTTAATCCGTAACAAACAAGCCCTATGATGGGTTTTGTTTAATTTCTTTAAGAAACAAAATCACTATTTTTACCTCTAAAAAATATATTCTTTTTAAAGAGTATTGTATCTATTTGTTACAATTTTAAAAAAATATCGGTATCTACTTTAAATATCGGTTCTCTCTTTCAAGAGTATTCTTTAAACTATTGAATGTCAAATAATTTTTTTAATCCTTAACAAACAAGTCTTATATTTAATTTACATTTACTAAAAATAAACTTTATGATGTTCAAGTGCTTTTATTTGACCTTTCTTCTATTTGATGTAATAGAACCATCTTCCTATTAATTTTCGTTAGGTAATCCAATGAATATGACAGTTGTTTCAATTTTGGTAATTTAAACAAAAAACATGAATAAATACATTTCACTTGTCAATAATATGCAAAAAATATTTTTTACATCCTTTTTTCAAAACCTTGTATGCTTCTATATCAAATCGTTTAATGATTTCCATAATAAATTCTTATACTCACTTCCTTTTATACAAAAAAAGAATATTATTCATTAATATTTTTTTATTAATGAAGATACTATTTTACTATTCGGTTTTCATATTTTCCCTTTAATGGAATCTTCAGTCAACACTCAAATTTTGTTATTTTTTTCTTAAAATAAAATATCATTCTTCCTCTCCCTATTCCAAAATCATCATAGAGAAAAAGAAACTCTTACATTCAACTTGAAAAGGCCAAAAAGAGAAGATGAACATGCTCAAGTTCAAGAAGTCTTTGGTTAAACACTGGTTTGTGATTTTCATCTCACCTTTTATTTTGTGTGTTTCTTGTCTTATCCTTTCTAAATACTTTATGAAAGGCGTTTCCCCTACTTTTCATGCACCAAAAAAATTGGACCCTTGTTTAGGCCAATATATATATGTCTATGATCTTCCTAGTCGATTCAATGATGACTTGTTGAAAGGATGTTACACTCTCATGAATTGGGAAAATATGTGTCCTTACTTATCAAACTTAGGATTAGGACCTAAGATTATTGAGGAATCTAATGAAACTGTTATTTCAAAGGAAAATTGGTATGCAACACATCAATTTTCACTTGAAGTAATTTTTCACAACATAATGAAAGACTACAAGTGCTTAACCAATGATTCATCACTGGCTTCAGCAATTTATGTACCATACTACGCTGGTCTCGATGTAGGTCGGTATCTTTGGGGAGGATTTAATATTTCCATAAGAGATGAATCGCCGAATCAATTAGTGAAATGGTTAGCACAACAACCTCAATGGAAACAAATGTATGGTAAGGATCACTTCATGGTTGGTGGAAGAGTTGGATATGATTTTAGGAGAGGAAGCGATAAAAATGAAGATTGGGGAACAAAACTAATGTTTCTGCCGGAAGCTAGTAACATTACGTTTTTACTAATAGAATCATGTGCTGATAAAGAGTTTCCTTTATATGAGAATGAATTTGCAATTCCATATCCAACTTATTTTCATCCTTCAAATGATGATGAGATTTTTGAGTGGCAAAGGAAAATGAGAAATAGGAAAAGGGAATATTTGTTTTCATTTGTCGGTGCTCCAAGGCCAAATTTAACATCTTCAATTAGAAACGAGTTAATCGATCATTGTCAATCTTCTAAGAGTTGCAAACTTGTTGGTAAACATTTTGGCGATCCCGTTCATGTTCTGGATGTTTTTCAGGATTCAGTTTTTTGTTTACAACCTACTGGCGATTCTTTTACTAGAAGATCAACTTTTGATTCGATTTTGGCGGGTTGTATTCCTGTTTTCTTTCATCCACAATCAGCGTATAAGCAATATATGTGGCATTTTCCTAAAAATAATTCAAGTTACTCCATGTTCATACCTGAAACTGATGTCAAGAGGAAGAGAGTGAAGATCAACGAGACATTGTTTAATGTGCAAGAAAGTGAAGTGTTGGAAATGCGAGAAGAGGTTATAAGATTAATTCCGAAGATTTTATACCGTTATCCAAGTTCTAGGTTGGAGACACTTGATGATGCATTTGATGTAGCTGTTAAGGGAGTTCTTCGAAGAATTGAAGCAATGAAAAGGTAAATCACAAATGTCAGCAGTTCTTTCCATGCAGAAGTTGTCGTCCTTTAACAATTGCATTTTCTTGAGTAATTTGATTTTGAGAGTAGGCACATTATTTTTGTATTTACCCTAACAATAACACAATATTCCATTTCTTTAAATTACGATTGACGATTTATATTCTATTTGAGTTTTGATCTAATATAATGATTTACATTGATCGAATCAAGTGAGCGGTATTATCTCATCTCATGTCGACTATAAACATGCTAATTGAATGATATATTGGACATTTCTGTCTCATATACTCAACGTCTTAAGATTTTGTATATCGAATTAGTGTCTAGATCTCTTGGTAAGCTTGTTTACTCAACTGATTAATGATATATCGAATTAGCACAACATCTTAAAGATCATTTGTATTTTATTTGTTTGTTTTGGTGGCTACTATTTCTTAAAGCATTGTTTCGGCTTCATTAACCAATAATTCATGCTTTAAAATAGAAGCAACACCATTACTTACGTTATTTATGTAATCAATAAAAAGATATTGCAACCAGGGAAAAAAATCCTGTGTTTGCTGAAATTTCACAAGAAATTATTTTGCACCACCAAATTATATCTACTTTTGCTGAAAAGTAGATGCATTATAGAAGGTTCAGCCATTCCACCATTGCCATAATCAGCACGAACTAAATGGTTGGACGACGATGAATACTTGGGAATCGCTATTCTGTCAACAAAATGCAAAGATGAATTTGTGACAAAGATTTGCAAATTTAACAGCTGCAACACTTCCACTAGTAGCAAGTAAAATCCGAGGCTTCCTGTAGTCGGCATCTGTTCACATTCTTGATTCTCCAAATGTTGTCTCAGCTCTGCCTCCCGAGCTTGGACTTCAGCTTGTTGACGTTGATGTTCCTCATTTTGTTTTTGTTGTTCAACATTTTGCTCTTGAAGCTCACACACTGCCTCAAGTAGTTGAGCAAGTTGGGAGTTGACATCGTCTTCCAGCTCGGATCCAGATGAGGTTTTGGTCTTCATCCTACAATGCACATAGGTTTGTTGAATGTGCAGCTAGATCGTTGGAAAGTTTTACTGTAGCCCTGTGGTGGGCGCCAACACCGTGGACCCCTACGCTCGTCCATTACCCTACTAAAAAAATTAGACCATTATTAAAATATGATCGAAAATCTTTCAAATCAATTTGTAAATATCTCAAATTATAGTATTTAGCCAAATAAAAGAAATTCAAATTATAAAATGCAGGTGCATATTACAACAAATATAAAAAATTATTAATTAATTTTTTTGTTATATAAAATTATAATTATATAGCTATTTAGGTGCGGGTTGCGGACGAACTCGGGATTAGAGTGTTTGCACCCATACCCATATCCATTCAAATTTGTAGGTAAATATCCGAGCTGAAGCCCGAACTCGTTAATGCATATGTATTTACCTCACTCATTGTAAGTATTTTTGGTGGATGCCTAATAGGGTTGGGTCTAATTGTTTTCCCTAATAATATCTAACTACCTTAATAGAGTTTCAATTTACTCTAAAAAAACTAATTGAAAGGTATTTGCAGTACACAGTTGAAAGATGGTTAAAGGTAAGATTTTTCATTTCATCCGTGGCAGATTGAGATTTGAGGGTTTTGAAATGTTAATGTCTAACAAGAGAATTTGAACGAGTATGACAGAAATCATCTGATGCAGTTCTTGAAACGGTTATAATTTGAAATCATGCTACAGGGACTCGGCTGGCTATCATCAACCATAGATTTTTACAAAGATGTTAACTATCCACCGTTTAAATTCTTATTATACATGTTTGTTGGATACGGCTATACACCATGGATAAAAAAAATTAAATCAAAATTTGATTTGAATTTTAAATAAATTAATACAAAAATAAAAATATGATATGATGTTGAATAGTTGGATGATTGGTAAACAACACACACCCAACCAAACTTCAGAGGAGAAAGTCTAAGTTAATCACAGACACAAATAAAAATGACTTAGACACATACACATAGATAAGAAAAATTTAAGGATAAAAGTAAAAAATGATGTGACTAGTTTATTTTTCTTTTAATTCTATTTATTTATGGGTGGATTCTAGGGTGAGGGTCCAATTAGATCCCTCACCGGTGAACCACGAGAAAAACACCAATAGATTAAATAAGTGGTTCAGATTTATTTAAATTAAAAGAGGGAACGTGTAGAACTGCTCACATTCAATCATATCCTGCAATGGTTTCACTAACTGAACCAAACCGTTGTTAACCGTAATTAATTGTTACGAACCGAACCAAACCATTACAATCAATTAATTCTTTTTCACACAAAAATCTGAACCCTTTTTCTAAACCCTAATTCCATTTCAAATTCAATCAAATTCACCATCTTCAATCTTCACCATCTTCAATCTTCACTGGTCAATACCAATTTACCAATTCAATATACATAAAATTCATCCAATATTGAATTGTTTTTTTTTTCTTCGTTACGGTAAAGACATACTAAGTTCCGAGCTGCTATGCTACACCTACTAAATTCTGAGTTGGTAAAAATCATTTCTTGCTAAAGAAAGACGCAAAAGCATTTTCCAAATTGGATAAGAAACCTTGAAGATGAATTTTAATAGTTTCATATCACTAATGCCCTTGCTTGTGATTAATAGTTTCATATCACTAATGCTTCTGTTCTTATTACAGGAGTTGTTGGATGAAGAAGGTTTCAATGCAGCAATTGAAATTTTCAAAGCAGCAGTGGAAATGAGGGTTGAAGAAGGAACCACATCAGCTAATGCCAAGGCAATAAAATCATCACCTCAATCAAAATCACTCAGTTCATTATTAAGTCGATTGGCTACTTCTAAGGCTCTTCCAAACTAAAATATATATTGCGAGGCTGATCCATAGATATTATGATTTCATGATGATATCATTTTTTATTTAAATCATTAAGTCGATTGAAGATGGTGAATTTGATTGAATTTGAAATGGAATTAGGGTTTAGAAAAAGGGTTCAGATTTTTGTGTGAAAAGGAATTAATTGATTTGTAATGGTTTGGTTCGGTTTGGTTCGGTTCGTAACAATT
>Ga0228711_1006335_pt1 | contig 17636 bp, 7 predicted proteins | sample MedpolnodulmetaG_2_FD_177996 | JGI IMG/M metagenome (GOLD analysis project Ga0228711, IMG submission 177996) | Root nodule microbial communities from Medicago polymorpha collected in Santa Monica, California, United States - brown nodules | ecosystem: Host-associated > Plants > Roots > Nodule...
ATTATGGTCATGATCAGAAACTATGTTATGGCTCAGGTTTCTGTTCCATCTAGAAGTGAAATTTCTTTTGTTTTTTGATTCTGGTGTGTACATCCTCAAGGTGATGACACCTTGCATGTCATTCATCGCTGCAGATGTGGACAACGAAGGATCGGAATCTAGTATCGTAGAAAGCCAATCAGTGGCTATCCATACATAACCACTTCCCATCATTTCATGTGATTCAGCCAAGTGAAGTACTTGTAGACCAAAATGAAGGGTTACATGAAGGACAATTACTCTGGACCCCATCATAGCTACTCTCAATAATGCATTGTCTATTTCATCAGTGGTGAGTTCATCAGGTCTAAGAGCTACTTTATATGATATTTTACTATGTTTCTCTGCTAACTTATCACCTAATGTAGCTACCCCATTTCTTCCATGATCATCATCCATGAAAATTGCTATCACATCTCTCCATTGAAAATGGTCAACAATGTCTGCCACAACAGCCATTTGATTCAGATCACTCTGTGTTGTCCTAACAAAATATGGGAACTCTAGCGAAGTTAGTGTTGGATCTGTTGCTGCAAATGATAGTATAGGTACTTGCATCTCATTTGCAATATGTGAAATCACATGAGCCATCACTGAAAACTGTGGACCAATTATTGCCACAGTGTCTTTCTCCATCAACAGTTTTGCTGCAAAAGGAAAAACAATCAATTAGTTTCTTTCTCCATCAACTGTGGACCAATTATGGCCGCATGGTCATGTGTCCCAGTGGCGGAGCCAAGAATTGGTTGAGTTTTCATGAATGTTCCGTGTGGTTGCTGGTTTGAGTCCCATTAAACGTTTTTTTAGTGAATAAAAAAAATAAAATACATTTTAATTCAGAAAAACGGAGTCAACGGTACCTAAACCTAAACTTGTGACCTTGTGGAGACAAAAGACTTCACTTTCCACTGTGCCACATAAAAACATATGGTATACTATGGCTAATATAGTATTTATAGATTATCTAGGGGATACCATGACTCCCATAGGTCCCTAAGGAGATCCGCCACTGAGTATGGCTTGAGCCCGGGCGTGTGCCCAGGCTAGCTGGGTGGTAAAACCGCCCCTGATGTGTCCTTATGGTACATGTTAAGGATTCAATAAATAGTAAATATTGATTGAAAAAAAAAATTAAGTTTCAACTCTTTGAGAAATGAATTGACACAATTTTTAAAACGAAATTTCTATATCAAGTTCCTTAACATATTTATTGCACAAGTTAGTGTTTCCTATATAATTTTATCATGTATTTATAGTTGACCCATAAGTCAATTAACCCGGCACTAGGGGTGGGAATAGGTCGGGCATAGCTGAAAAAACTAAACCCTAAGCCTATCAAAGAATTTATTTTAAGTCTGGTCTGACCTTTTTAAAAGTCCGATCTGACCTACTCGTCTGTATAAAAGCCTAATTTATACTGAAATTTTTAAATAGAACATTTGACATATTTACAAAAAGTCTAATAAACATATATTTTTTAAAAGGTTAATAGGTCAATAAATTTTTGAATGCATGTAAATCCATTTTTTTTCTCACTTTATAAGCATATATTGCATGTATATCCAATAAAATTTTACCGAGCTTGTACATCCATTGTGTATAGAGTAATAAACATGTTTTGCATAAATTTGATCTATTGCCTACACAAAGCAAGACATTTTTATCTCTAAGATAAGTATGTGCTTGGTATTTTGCAAGATACAGACAAACTTGGTTGCGAACCTACGAGTGTTTTCATTGAGCAAAACCACAGAATGAGCTTAAGGAGAAAAGTGTCAAAATTGACAAAGGTTAGTATAAAAAATTAATGGAAAAGTTGATTTATTTGGTACACACTAGGCTAGATTTGGCATATGCGGTGAGTGTATTGAGCCAATTCATGCATGATATGAGGGTGAGACACATGAAAGTTGTAGACCGTGTTCTTCAATACCTCAAAGCCACTCCAAAGATATGACACTTGTTTAAAAGGGGTGGAAGTCTAACTATAAAGGCTTACACTAATGTTGATTATGTGATAGAAGATCTACTTCAGACTATTGTATTTTCTGGTGTAGCAACGTTGTTGCTTTGAGGACTAAGAAGCAAATAGCAATTGCCCAATGAAGAATTGAAGCAGAATTCAAATCTATGACATTAGGAATTTGTGAACTATTACAGATGAAATTAAACAAGTTCGAGAAGATTTGAAGATACAACATGAAGACCTTATGGAGTTGTTGTGTGACAATAAATCACCATTAGTATTGCACATAATCATGTTCAATATGACACGACTAGACACGTTGAGATGGACAAACATTTCATCAAAGAGAAGTTGAATAATAGATTGATTGATAACTGCAACCTACATTCATTCTGGGTATCAACTTACCGATATGATAACAGAGGGCTTACCAACCAAAAGATTCAGCAAATTTACTTGCAAGTTGAGAATGATAGATATTAAAGTGTTGTAATTAATGTAATTTTAGTAGTAATTTTATATTTGGCTCATAAGTCAACTAGCCTGGCCCGTTAGATTTGGAAATGGCTTATAGAATTAAAGTTTTAAAATTCGGACCGCGGGTTGAACCGAGAACATGAAATTCGTTGTTGGTTTGATCCCGGTTACATTGATGTCTAGTTGAACCGGTTCAACTCCCACTGGTTCAATAGGTTTTCTTTTTTACTCTTTTTTAATACTCTGTTTATTTATTTAATTATTTTTCAGCCAATTCTACCATGGTTGAATCAATTTAATTGATTGAACCATGATCAAATCTCTGGTTCGATATTTAGACTTTGCAAGTAATATATGTGCTTTTGAAATCCACTTGGGTTGGTCTGGTGGCATTGGCTTGAGACTTGGGAGTGCGCTCCTCCTTGAAGTTTCATGTCGATTCTCTTCGGTGTCGATTTGGGTGGGCTAATTTAGCTTCTTAAAAAAAAAAAAGTGTTTTTTAAGGAAAAAGTGTAGAGTAGAAACAAAATGTGATGTGTGTTTGATAAGCACTTAAAATCAACAATTTTTTGAAATCCAGGGGAAGATTTTGTGTCAAGCATTGAAACATTAAGCTTAGTTCCACTGAGAACCTTTGGATTGGAATTTATATCATCCACTGCTGCTTCTATGGCAACTTTAGCCACTCTTCCAATGGTTGAATTGAAAGATAAAATTGCACCAATATTGATAATACTTGGTCTTGCAGAAACATTGCTGATTGTTTTTATAGGAAGGCTATGGTAGAACATCATCAGTACAAGAAGCCAAACTTTATTCATGTTGTGTTGTTCTGCAAGAACAGAACAAAGGTAGGACAAGAGAACAAAATCCTTGTAATGTGTCACCAAAAATCAAAATAGAAAATGAAAGAAAACTAAGTATAAGATAAAGTATACCTGTTGATTCTTGTGGTTTAATGATTCATATATTTGAAAGAATGAATAACTGGACTAGATTTAAGAACACTGAGACAACTACTTCTACTTGTGTTATTACCTGTGTTGCTTAATTTTGTATGCCCAAATGAATGGCGTGAAATCCTTTTATAGCAAAGAGGATATTAAAGGATGCGTTTAGTGATATTAGTGTTTTTTTTTTGTTTTTTTAGGTATGCTATTAGTATGGGTGTTTGCTATGCGGATTGGTTCGATTTTGAAGTTAAAAGTCATCCTAATGCATGATAAAAAACACGCGTTTTGGTTTGGTTCATTTAGCTTTTAAAATGAAAACTGAGTCAGACCAAACCAAACTAATGCAGTTTCGGTTGTTGCAGCTTTATGCGAGACTTTACAATTTTTGTTTACAACATTAAATCAAGTTAAAAAGTTAAAAACAACTTATTTCCAGCAATGTTTCAAATGTCATTCAACATTAGAATTTTCATTTCATCGAACAATGTTCTTAACAACATAGACCAAATTAAAAACATGGAAAAAAAAGTAACCGTCTAAAGACTTGGAATTTATCATTCTCTAAAAGTTCATATTATATTGCAGCTTGATACGATTTGATTCGGTTGGTAAAATAAAAACCGCACACATAATCAAACTGTGTGGTTGAATCAAAGAATGATCCGAATAAATTCAAATCAAATGCGATTTTTTACGGTTTTGGTTTCAATTAGTTTAGTTTGCGGTTTTCTATTGGGTTGGTTCGGTTTTAAACACCCTAATTATTAGTTGTACTTTTAGAACTTCATAAAAAAATAAGAATCCTTTTTATTTGATGTGTTTAGTAATTTCAACAAAAAGAATGTGCTTAGTTATATTCACAACAACATACGTGCAAACATTTCATTTAAAACTGAACAAACGCACATAAGTACTCAAAAATATTGTATTTAAAAAACTAAAATGGAATATATTAACTCAAATGCCTTAAAATTTTAGGGGGTGCCGAAAAACCGGCAAAGAAGGTAACAATTACATCAAGTAACCAAAAGAAAAGTGAAACGAAAAAAAGGCTAAAGCTACAAAATGATTCACAAATAAGCTAAAGGGTTAAGCTACCACATGTGATAAGTATAAGCACAATTAAGTTGATTCCCTTTCAGCCGCCAATATAATTGAAACTTAATTTTGTCGAGAAGAATTTGTAAAGAAACATCTTTTTTTTTTAAAGCAAAAGGAAAATGGGTAACTTTGATTCCCATTAGGAATCAGAGACATCTTTTTGACGAAACAACCGAGTATTTCTTTCGCTCCAAACCACCCACACAAAAGTCAGCCAATGAGATTGAAAACTAAACGGATATTTTTAGGAAAACGGCCTAAATTTCCAAATTGAAGAAAATGATCTCACCCATGTTCAGGAGACACTGTGATGAAACCAAGCCAGTTAGAGATACTATGTCAAAGATTCCCAAAAAAGTCGCAAGAAAGGAAGATGATCAATATCGTCCATCTTGCTGCAACCCCCGCACAAAGCTGAATAGTAGGCTGAATAATATTTCTCCAAATTAAGTTTTCTGTTGTAAGCAAATGGTTATGAGGAAAATCCTACTCCTTATTCCAAATTGCATTAGAGTGCTTCGCGACCAAGACGTTAACTGACGACACCATGTAGTTATAAGCACTTGTAACATTGTATTTCTTGGAAGCATGTAAATGCCAAAGCCACCTCTCAAAAATAGAATAAAGATAAGTTGGCACTCTTAATGTGTACACTCCTTTGTACCACTCTGAAAAATTTCAGTTAACCAAATATATGGTCTGTGTGACCACATTTGTCAGTTGCGTGACCACTATTTTTCTAGAAAAAATATGGTCACGCAACTAAAATGCACGTGACCACTATTTTTCCACTTAGTTAACCAAATAAATTCTGGAAAAATAGCGGTCACGCAACTAAAAAAATGTAGTCACACAGACCATATATTTAGTTAACTTAAATTTTTCAGAGTGGTACAAAGGGTGTACACATTGAGAGTGTCAACGTATTATTGGAGCAAAAATATTCGACTGTAAAACAATATTTGTTAAAATATCACTACACTTCCTAACCAAATATTATTTCCTCAAGAATATTATATTGTTATTATATGGACTTATTATTTAGACGATTTTTTTTAGAGATGACGATCAAGTATACACTTTAATTGACTTGCATGTACGAAAAAACATTAGTTATGAGAATTGACCCATTGGAGGAGATGAAAGGTACTTAAGATAGACAAAAAAAACCAACAAAAATTATAAGTCAAATATTTAGAAGTAGGTGGTTTGCTTAAAATTGGAATCTGAAAGATCAGTCTAACCATACTCTCATTAATGAGAAAAAATTGATTGTTTTTGTTGACGTTTTAAAAATAATTTGTTTGCTAAATATGTTTTCCTGTTTGATTTTTTTACATGAACTGTTTGATTATTATAACAATGGAGTTGCATTTTCTTTTGGAAAAGTTCACAACGACAATATGACGAAGAAGAGTGTTGTGACAAGATGGCTATAGTTCCCAAAAATTTGGTGTTTCATTTGCAAAAGAAATATTGAAGAATTCAATGAGAAAATTCTCCAAATTTACGAGGAATGTCAAATAATTATGAAAGGATTTTGTGAAAGTGCTCTCTCTGAAATATTATTCCAAGAAATAGGGCTCCCACCACATATATCATTAGAAAATTGATGTTGACACATCAACTTTGCCTGAAAAACACTAATAAACGACTAAAATAAACATTCGACAGTTGACTGCCGCAGAAATTAATCGACGGTAATTAACTGCCGAAATCCAATTTTATCTATCGACACTTAACTGCCATTGCAATTTAAAAAAAAAAAACACTCCATCGGCACTTAACTGTCCTGGAGTATGAATTTGCTTTTTTGCTATGTATATATCTGTTCCATTTTTTTTTAGAGAATATATATTTGTTTTATTATTGGGTTTTGCTAGAAGACACTCTTTAGAGATGTCTTTTAGCAAGCCACACCTATCTATTTTTTAGTTATAACTTTGTTAAAAGACACCTTCATAAAAATTAGTTGGTGTTTTTTAACAAAGGTCAATAAAATAACTTGCTAAAAGACACCTTCGTAAAAGGTGCATAAAAGGTGTATTCTATCCAAACCCTCCATTATCTTTATATATCTAAATGTTAAACAGGATTAACCCTAATTCCGCCCTTTTTGGCGGGTCTAAATTTTTTTTTTGAGAAAAAAAGGTTTTTCAAAATGGCTACACTTTACATCTTTCACCACTAAGCCGCTTCCATTTTGATTGAAATATTGTTACTTCCAAAATTGATATACCATACTAAAGTATTTTTTTTAAAGTCACAAATGCCCTAGCAGTTTCATTTCTGATAGCAATTTCTTTTCAATATTAACGATTCCTTTATTGACGGTCATTCTTTTTCATTATTATTATTATTATTATTATTATTTTCCTTTTCATTTTCATTTTTATAAATTTAATAAGCCTTGCGGTTAGGATCAGTTTTTTGGTGTATGCTTACTACGTGTTACGATATTTAAAATTGTTGATAATTTGACTGATTCAGATGATAATTTTATCACTAGAAACTTAACTTTTTAGTGTAATTTTGTTGGCCTCTTCGTTTCTCATATACTCCATCCGGTCCTTAATATAAGAGAATATTCTTTTTTTAGGTTCATTGAATAAATGATGTATTTAGTCTATATTGTAGTCCACATACATTAATTATTCAATGAATCTAAAAAAAGATTATTCCCTTATATTTAGGACCGGATGGAGTATTATATTACTTGAAGTTATTTATTTTGACTTTTTATTTGCAAAAATCACTACTTGATTATAACATTACTTTGCTTTCTCCCTTTGACTTTTCAAACATGTTTATTATTTTTAATTTGTTTATTTTAGTTGTTCTTTTAATATGAATGTAATCGAAGATAAAATGTTGTGGAAGAAGAACTTCGGAACACAACCTGGTAATATTATTTGGTAAGAAAATAAATTTAATAGCTCAAATTGGTCTAATTTTTGCATTTTTTTTTTGCTTTTTGCAATCATTTTATAGCATAGTATTGAATGCATAATCAATATGATATTTATATATGACACTCTAGAAAATCCGTGCATTACAAACGGGTTAGAGTTAGTTATGTTAAAACCAGCACACAGAGAAGACAATGGTATTTTTACCGCTTTCACTGTATTATTCCGTCAAAGTGGTTTTTTCTACTATTATCAAGTATAGTACCATTACTGCCGAGACACTCCACTCCCACCTCACACGTTCCATCATTTTTTTACTTTTGAAATATTAATTAAAGGATGTTGTTAACCAGTGCCCCAGAGTATCGTTAAGGAATTCAAAAGTAGAAAAATTGTCTTGAAAATAATATAAACTGTTACTTTTGACTAACTAATTATTACACAACTTTTTAATAAAATCTTACATCTTTTAGCTGTTTAACCAATACCCCGGAGACAATGATTAACATTCTCTTTAATTAAATACCGGTACTATCTATCTACCTACTACATTTTATTATTACTCCCACCTCACAGGTTCCATCATTTTTTACTGGCACCTCACACGTTCCATCAATTTTTTTTCCAGATAAGCTAGTGATTAGAATTCACCTTTTTTAAGGGGAATAAGTGGGGTATCCGAGGTTCAAACCACGGTCTCAGCATATAACAATGCATGTCTCTGCCAACTGAGCTATGCTCTAGGGACACGTTCCATCATTTTTTACTTTTGGAGTATTATTATTATAAGTATATTAGTATATTTTATATCTTATTTTTTTGTTTTCTTCGTCCTTGTTTATTCTCAAACGCAAGAGATTTTGACTTGCTAAAATTTCATTTTAACACAAAAAAAACTAGTAATTTCCTCGCCTCCTTCGTTACCTGATTTTTCAATTGGCTACTAAACAAAAATTAATGTCTCAAGCCCTTTACAAACTTTTATCATGCCTAGATTTGTTGTAAGTGTAAGAGACAACTCATGTTTTTCTCTTTTGATCTTCAAGCTCTCTCTTCCTCTCCTTGGTTTTTCTGTCACTGATCCAGCAAATGTAGGACTTCTAGAAGAGAGCTAAAACGTGAATAATACATAGCCAAAAAGTAAATTCATGCTCCACGACAATTAAGTGCCGATGGAGTTTTTTTTTCTTTTTTTTCTTTAAATTGCAACGGCTGTTAAGTGCCGATGGATAAAATTGAATAAATTGTTAGCGATTATAGGAGAAGTCTTCTCAGAGTAGCAGGATTACATGATATATAGGAGCTGGTAGTAGCTCTTTTGAGATTCTAAAATTGATTTTCTATTTTTGTGCCTAATCCACCTTCATTTCCATCATAATTAGTGAAATGACTCTCTTGGAACTTGGGAGAAAAATGTTGGAACATATTTTGATAGAGCAACCACACAAGTGAGTTTCAACACCACATTTTTAATCAATCTTAAAATATTAAGTATACATGTTTTCTCATATATATGTTACTCAACATCTACTTCTAATCACACACTACACTAATATATATTTCTAACAAATTGGATTATTTTTAATTTCCTTTTTTGCAGTGGAGGGGAAGTGAGGAAGCCCAATTTTTTTTTTTTGAGGAAACATTGTCCAATTATATATCGGGCATTGTTCTCCACCTTTTCATCTTCTCTCTAAGTCCTCGCCAAATTATTCCAGGTCAGTGTGATTGCAGCGTGCTTTGGTCACAAAAGTCAAAAGATTGCATTTTACTTAATAGAACACATAAAATAAGAAGAGATTTTACTTTATTTACTTTTACTATTTCAAATTTAATATGCTTGTGCTTGAATTATGGCATTCTGCTTTTCTGTCACATAACCCATCTTATGTTGAGTCTAAATCAATTATACATAGCTTGCAACTTTGCAATTCATAATTAATTTATGTTTAAACTTGGACAATATTTATTAAACCTTGTTTTGATGAATAATTCACTAATGCAGCTGTGGATTTCTTAAAAGCAAAGTAATTGAAAATAAGCTTATTTTATTGTGATTGTTGGAACATTGGTGTGAAGATGGAAAGAAATTGGAAGGTTGGAAGATTAAACACCAAGTTATTAAACTTTGATCTAATGTTGTGTGAATTGAAAAAATAAAGTGTGGGGTCCCACATTAAATAGAACATACACATTAGTAATGTTTAAATAGTGGTATTTAATTTTAAATACCTGATAATGGTGAAAATAATAATAATTATTATTATTTATTCATGGATATCACTTCCCATAATTTTAGGTTATATTTGTTGTGATAAGATTGAGAATCCAAATGAATTTCCTATTTTTCCTTCATTAGTGAGTTTGTTTCTTTTTGAACTTATCCGATTAGTTTGTTACTTGAGATGATCTGTGGGTTGCTTAATTTTTAAGTTTACTTAATCATTAAGTTTCTCCAAATTAGTTACAATCTCTCTCTATAAATAGAGAGCTCACATAGTGCATTCAATACACCGAAATTCACAGTTGATGCTTCCTGTGAACAATTGTTTAATTTTAAACTTGAGTAACTTGGACTTAATTCCAACGTTACATGATTAGACAATTTTATTTTTTGTAGTCAAGATAAATGAACCAAAAAGTTCATTTAAATCTGTGTTTAGAGAATTTGAATCTCTAAACTTAATAACGTATGATATGTGCGAACTTGATGGCACATAAACTAGAAATGATAAAATGATATTTTTATCATATTTATTGATGACTCTAAATTTTGAAAAATAAAATTGATATGCTTCATATATTCAATTTTAATAACGAAAATTAAAATTTATGTTGTATAGAGTACCCAAGTCTAAGAACAAAAATTCTAATTAAGAAATTTTTGAAGAAAAGACAACTCAACTTGTCTTATTTTTTGAACTTGGGATTGTCTAGACCATATTTGGATTCGGGACCCAAGAAAGTTGAACTCACTAGTAGAGCCTATGAATGTGTATTCATTGGGTATGCTATAAACAGCAAAACATATAGGTTTATGACCTAAATGTTAAAGTGATCATAGAATTAAAAGATGCCGATTTCTATGAAAATATTTACCCCTTTAAATAAAGAATAGTGGGGGCATTAACGGAGGCGCTAGCGGGAACACAACATTAGTGGGGGCAAAATTATTTTCTTTTAAAATTATGAACTAGTGGGGGCACTATATCTGATCACATTCATGTAATCAAAAGAGTTGTGAAAAACATTGCATTAGATGTTATAGAACCTCGAGGAGGTAAGAAAGCTAGAATAGCTAAAGAGTATGAACTTGGTTTATACATTGGAAGAAGATCCATTAAGCCTTAAAAAGTTATATCCTCATTGGATGCTGAATTATGGCAAGAAGCAATAAACGATGAAATGGATTTTCTAGAGTCTAACAAAACATGACGCTTGATTGACTTGCCTTATAGTTGCAAAACCAATCGGTTGTATTTGGATTTTGGAAAGAGAAACTAAAACCTGATAGTACGGTTGATGAATACAAGGCTCTCCTTGTAGTCAAAGGTTTTAGACAGAGAAAAATATAGACTTCTTCGATACTCATTCACCAATCACTAGAATCATATCCATAAGAGTACTAGTCCCTTTAACCGCCGTTCATAAATCGATAGTACTCCAAATGGATGTGAAAGTTGCCTTTTTTATGGTGAACTAGACGAAGAAATCTATATGGAACAACCTGAAAATTTTTGCGATTCATGGACAAGAAAATAAGGTATGTAAGTTAGATAATTCTTTGTGAGGTCTAAAATAAACTCTTAAGGAATGACATGAAAAATTTGACATTCTAATGCTATTGAATGAGTATAAAGTGAATGAAAGTGACAAATAATATTTGCACAATCATATGTCTCTACGAAGACGACTTGCTCATATTTGATTTAAAGATTCATGTTATGAATTATGTGAAATCATTGTTTATCAAACAACATTGATAAGAAAGACCTAGACAAAGTTGAAGTAATTCTTGGTTACTAGATCTTGAAGTAATTCTTGGTTTCAAGATTACTAGATCTAAAAGAGAACCTTTTTGATGAAACTCACGAAGTTGAGAAGATCTTAAGAAAATGTTATTATTTGATCGAAAACTTGCAAGCATATATTATGATCCAAGTGTAAGAACACTTGAGATGGAGTTAAACAAATAGAATATGCGAGCATCATTGGCAATCCTTAGGTAAGCCACTGAATGTATTCGACCCGACATTGATAATGTCGTGAAACTCTTGTGCAAGTTTACTAGTATACGGATGAGAAACATTACCATGCTATTGAAAGAGTCATAAGGTGCCTTAAGAAAACTATTACTCTAGGATTACATTATTAGGAGTAACTTATTGTACTTGAATGGTACAAGATGCAAAATAGAACATCCTTCAGATGAGTCTTAAAGCGACCAGTGAATGCACATTGAGCATCACTGTAAGAGTTGTTTGTTGAAACAAATGATATTGACTCAGTCCAATATAGAATGTATCTGGGATGATAAACACTAGAGAAAACTAGTGAAGAAGCAAGTTGATAAGATACTTGCTAGCTGAGAACCCTTAGTGGGTGAAACCGTTGTCCGAAGTGTTAAATTATTGTGATAGTCTGCGGCTATTACAAAATTGAGAATCGTTACCACAATGGTGAGAGACGATAATTAAGGCACGAACACAGAATAATTAGAGAGCTCTAAAAGGAACGGTTAAAATATATCGTGCACGTACTGATGAAGAATTAGTTGATCCTTTGACGAAAGGAATTACTAGAAAGAAAGTCCTAAACACATCCAATAGGATGGAACTAATGCCCAAAGGTCACAAGTGATGGTAACCCGACCTACATGACTGGAGATCCCAAGAAATAGGTTGAATGGGTAATAACAAGTCATGAGTGATAGAACATGCTATGAGAAAAATTAAGAGAGCATGAATCCTGCAGCGACATGAGGATGAGATAATAGAAACTCTTAATGAGATCTATACTCTATGTTGAGTGGAGTACATAGCTACAGGAGTACTCTTGATAGACTCGCCTATACGAATGTGGAACTGAGGCCGGTTCCTATGGTATTCGGGGCAGAATACCTAGAGCATTCGTTAAAACCGGGATAGACGTGCATGGCCAAAAACGCACGGGGTTTTAGAATACACCTTAAGAAAAGGTTTGTGTGCGGGTTTTATGTCTGAGATAGAGTTCAATGTTGTAAGCAACTCTTGTTAAATCGGAATATTATCCGCTATGCAAAGGTTCAAGTTGTAGGCGACACCTTTGTTTATTAGTAACCTTATGGAAACGTTTTGACGTTATTATTGAAACCATTTTTTAAATTCAAGTGGGGGATTGTTGGAACATTGGTGTGAAGATGGAAAGAAATTGGAAGGTTGGAAGATTAAACACCAAGTTATTAAACTTTGATCTAATGTTGTGTGAATTGAAAAAATAGAGTGTGGGGTCCCACATTAAATAGAACATACACATTAGTAATGTTTAAATAGTGGTATTTAATTTTTAATACCTGATAATGGTGAAAATAAAAATAATAATTATTATTTATTCATGGATATCACTTCCCATAATTTTAGGTTATATTTGTTGTTATAAGATTGAGAATCCAACTGAATTTCCTATTTTTCCTTCATTAGTGAGTTTGTTTCTTTTTGAACTTATCCGATTAGTTTGTTACTTGAGATGATCTGTGGGTTGCTTAATTTTTAAGTTTACTTAATCATTAAGTTTCTCCAAATTAGTTACAATCTCTCTCTATAAATAGAGAGCTCACATAGTGCATTCAATACACCGAAATTCACAGTTGATGCTTCCTGTGTTTTTCCTCTCTTCTCCCTCCTTTGACTTGTGTTGACAAGTCCTTCTCCTTTTTCTACTCCTTTCTGTCCCTTCGGAATTAAGAGTGTTCTTAAGACCATAGTCCCTTTTTCAGTTTAATGTCCCTTCGGAATTAAGAATGGTCTTAAAAACATAGTCCCTTCGATAATATATGTCCCTTTGGAATAAAGAGTACTTTTAAGATCATAGTCCCTTTTTGAAATAATAATATCCCGTCGGAATTAAGAATGATCTTAACTGTATATAAATATTCTTTCAATATTTTAATTTGAGGAGAAATGGCGGTATCACCATATTTGGGTGGTCGTAGTGCCATATTGATACTTTGGAGAAATTAAAGTTAGAATGGTGGTAACACCATATATGAGTGGTCTCAACACCATAACAGAGTGGTAACAATACCATATTAAAGTATTAAATGGTTTCAGTATTAAAGAGTGGTCTTAGTACCATATTTGAAGGTGTAAATCTTGAACGGTTTTCTACAGTGCAGTAGTTAACCGCACAGTTGTATCTGGGCTTGTTTTATCCTGGAGGCGGCGTGGTTGATAGTCTGCCTTGCACAATTTTGGGTAGTGCCACGAAACGTCTTAAAGAGAGCGACCTGGTCGTGACTCAACCTAGTAACAACTTCGGTAGATAATAGTATTTGGAAGTCCAAATACAACAGTTTGGAAATCCAAAAACAACAGTGATTAAGAAGCATATATGATTAATAAGCTGTGGATTTCAAGCTTATTCATCAAAACATATTTCTATGAAAGAGTTCGAAAAAGTATCAATGAGTTGCAAGTGATACCTAATTTATCCAAATAAATATTGTTTTGATCTCTAATACTGACTCTAATCTTCATCTATAATTACTTATTTTCATGTCTAACTAGGGGGATAGGTAGCTCACTTGGTTGAACTAGGGGATTAAAGGAGTGAAAGAGTTAAAGGCAGAGAGTTGGAATCATAAAAAGGAAGAAAATACTAACAATTTCCATATCAGCTTTTGTCTCCAATGTTTGATATTATCATTTTAGTTTCATAACTAACCAAACCAGAAATTTAGTATGTAATACTATCCACCATCAAGAAGTGAAAATTTCAAGACAGAATCACAATTAGACAGTTTACATGTTATGAGCTTATTATACTGCTTTTCCGAACTCTTTCATAGAAATATGTTTTCAAGAAGACTTGCAACTCGGATACTCACTAGGTTGAATATCATTAAAGTGCAAGATCTAGTACAAACACTAGTTAGGCAGCATTTTCAATATGGACACCAACATTCGAGTCATGCAAGTCCAACGGTCCATCTTCATGTGCTACCCGTCTGCTAGACGACTTTTCCTTTTGTATTCTATTTCCTCCGCATTTGTTTTCCTCTTCTTTTTCTTTCACAAAGGAAAGGAATGATCTAAGACGAGCAGAACGCGATGAGAATTGAACGCTGTTATTGTTATTCGAGTAATGCTTACGATAGCTGTAGGCCATTTGAATAACGTAGCAAAATAGGGAAACAAAGCATGCTATTCCAGTTATAAGAAATAAACCCCAAAAACTTTGTAGGTCAAGTCTGTCCATGCCTTGTTTTTCTTCTTCTGATCTGCAAGAACTTCTCGTCAGCCATTTGTCATGAATTCTCTGGAGACCTCCATTCTCTGATAGTTTTAGAATTGCAGTTGACATGTCAATTGCTAGGGGAGAGTCCCGTGGAAAGGCCTGTAATAGGATTTTAAACATGTATATATGAGCTAAGAATTTAATTGTTATGCATCGTCGTACAAAGGTTTTTTTACGCTGTCAATCAATTATATTCACTTGATCATTAAAAATGTTTTGTTAAAATCATCTTAGAGTAGCATATGGGAATAGTTGTGATTGTTTGACGGTGTAAAATGTTTTACACTAATACTGTATCAAAATTAAGCGCTATGAGCTAATTAAGTTTTGTGATAAAAAAGAGAATGAATGAAGCATGATAATAGAAGTATATATACAACAAAAAGGAATATGAAGTTTTGTATGCATGGTTCAGGTACTTTATGATTTGTGAATCAAACACCTATCTTCAAGTATGTAGCACCGACACTTCAGATTGAAGTTGTGTCTGGCATAACACTTACACATGTAGTTATATTTAATCACTCTCATTTTTCCAGTTTTCGTCAGTGCTTCGTAAATTTTAGTTCTTCGAAAAATGAATGATTGGTATATATGAAACTGAGATTCACAGGAAAGAAAATGAATATATATATACTTACAAATCCCCATCCCATCTTGGTGAATTCTTGACCGATGATACCAAATTCACATCTTGTTTCTAGGAAGATTTCCACGTATGCACGTTCATCTACTATTGCAGCAACACCACCATTAGTTGGTCCATCTTTCAAGGCCTTTTCATATTCTGAAGGAGAGTTCAAAGGAACAAGCCTTGATCTGTGTATGTTGAGCTCCTGAGTCAGATAATTTTCAGAGAATGAGCCTCTCAAGTAACCGATGCGATCATTGCTTGTTGTTAAGCTTTCAAGTCCCTTAACTGAGGAAGATAGCTGCTCCACTGTTAGGATAGACGTAAGACTTGAGGTATAACTAGAGTTTAGTATCATAACCACAAATGGCCAAATGATTAGCAATATGCGACCAAGGGTGCTCACAGTTTTCTCTCCTGCAGACAATGATTCAAGAGGAGTCATATACGTATAATTTAAAAGATTTCAAAGAAAAACAACTAGGAAATGGCCAAGGAAAATCTTTAAGTTTGAACCACTTACTATGTGTAGAAAACATGGTTGAAAAACTAAACCTGCATAATGAAGTAGTTTCATATATATGTTAGCAATTGTTAAAGTTGGTATATATATGACATTATAAAACAACCAAAGACCTAAGATAAGGTGCTTTTTTCTTGTGTAATCTGTTTTGGCATAAAATTACCATAGAATGGTTACAAACTGCTTTTTAGCCGGGCCTCTAAAGTCATCATTGAAGCGGCGTTCTACAATCCAAACAACAGCTCCTACAACAAAGAAAAACACTCCTGTGACAAGCCACATCATTGGTGCAAATGGTCTTAGGAAAGCCCATGGGCTTGCTTTCAACTTCCTGATAGGTGCCACAACAACTAGACCTGACTCAGAATATGGTTGTGTAAAATCCACTATCTTAGTTCTGTTTGTGGTAATTGTAATGTCCCCAACCACGGCATCAAAGTCCTGCATATATAAGAATAATATTTCAATACAAGAATGTAAAACAAAACAAAGGAAGATGATATGAAAAAGAATGAGTAAATAGGCAAATTGGTGCTCAAAATTGTAAGTATCGGTCAAAATAGTCCTTCATTTTTTGAATTGATAAATATGTCGCTGAAAATGTAAAATGTCATTCGACATGATCCTACTGTTAGCTTCTGTCATTAAGATGTGGCATGTTAACTTGACATATCACATTGCACGTTCATCCTATATCAATATCAGCTCACCAAAGACTAATTGAGTTAGTCCCTAACGTTGGAAGTTAACATATAGACTATGTTGACTTGCATTTAACAATTTCAGGTATGTGTTTCCCGATTCGCAAAAATTAAGGACTATTTTGATTGATACTTATAATTTCGAGGACCAATTTACCTATCTATTAAGAAGGTATATAACACTCACACCCTCTGTCATCATATGGAGAATGTTTGCGTAAGTTGGGTTGGTTTTACCATCACCAACTGGAATATATTTGCATGGAACTGAATAAGGCAACAATTCAATTGCAGCAGTAAAAACATCTATGCAATAACCAGTAAACATATCAGAACCCTTAATTCTTGACACAAATTCATGGTAACTGATTTTAAGCGGCACACCAACTTTCAAGCGTCTTCCATTGGTAGCAAAAACCCAACCACGAGGGGTATGAGTTGTTTGACCAGGCCATATGACACCATATAATCCTTTACTTGATTTTGAATGATTAGGTGATTCCACACCAGTGTGAAGTCCAGAAGGTTCAGACCAAAAACCAATCCTTCTAATTCCACTTCCTATGACATTAATGATTTCATATGATGGATTCATTAGGTTTCCATCTGGATCAAACATGATATTGCCTGTTAAACCAGTTATGTTGACGTCTAAGATTTTTTGAAGCAACATGCTACCATTAACAAAGACCCTCATATTATCCAAATGAAGGGTGTCTCCTCTTAACATGTTTAGATTTGAATCATTTGAAAATGACAAAGTTCCTCCATTGTTAAAAAATGCATCTAGTGCAGAAGCAAGAACACAAACAGTGTCATAGGCGTATAAACCAAACATGTTT
>Ga0228711_1006336_pt1 | contig 17635 bp, 17 predicted proteins | sample MedpolnodulmetaG_2_FD_177996 | JGI IMG/M metagenome (GOLD analysis project Ga0228711, IMG submission 177996) | Root nodule microbial communities from Medicago polymorpha collected in Santa Monica, California, United States - brown nodules | ecosystem: Host-associated > Plants > Roots > Nodule...
TTTTTTTTATTTTTTTTGCCTTTTTTTTTTTTTTTTTTTCCAGAAAAGGGAATTACTTGGAAAGGCAGAAACCGTGTTTGACCCTGGAAAACGGCCATGAAAATTGGCGCAGAGAAGAAAGTATTTTTTGGACCCCTTTGGACAAATTTGGACCTATTGGACATAAATAAATAAAAAAATAAAAATAATTAAAAGACAAAATAAAATAAAATGACTGAAATAAAAAATAACAAAATTTAAATTTAAATTAAAAAGATGGAAATTAGTAACAAATAAAAACTAAAAAATAAAAGAGAGAAGAGGGCCCGAATCAGAACCAAAAATGAGGTATTTTAAAATACCTCTCTGCCGAAATTTTCACTGAAAAGACAGAGAATATTCCGGATCAGAGGGTGTATGAATGTAAGGTCTTGGGTCAAAAATTGGGGTATGATAGATGCCCCTATTTAAGTTACTCCGTCCGGAGATTTAATGATGGAATCTTTGATCTGACGGGCCGAAGAGACTTAAATACAGAGTACGCCATTTTTGACCTAAGATGCTAGTTAATGCTCAATGATGCAATTATGAATGCAGGACGACAAAAAAATGATTTGACTGGGATGAGAAACAACAACTGGATACCCAAGTTCGTTGAAGAAAAGGAATCCGACTCCGCTAGGGGGTAGTGTAGTTTCACTAAGGAAAATGGTTGTATACTTTCGAATCGGTTCAGGGTGATAGCTTAATCGAGAGACAAATGAATGAGAATGAAATTGTCTACTATCGGTGTGGCGATAGCTTAATCGAGAGACAAAATGGGATTTTGAAAATGTCTACTATCGGTGACGATAGCTTAATCGAGAGACAAACAGGATTTGAAAATGTCTATTATCGGTGAAGATAGCTTAATTGAGAGACAATCTGGATTTGAAAATTTCTATTATCGGTGAAGATAGCTTAATCGAGAGACACAACATGATTTGAAATTGTCTACTATCGTTGAAGATAGCTTAATCGAGAGACAAAACAGGATTTAAAGATGTCTACTATCGGTAAAGATAGCTTAATCGAGAGACACAACATGATTTGAAATTGTCGCCTATCGCTGAAGATAGTTTTACAAACTAGATGGTTGCTCTATTTATAGTCTAACATTGACTTGAGCCCCAAGAATTAAATCACTAAAGTGTTGCACAAGAAACCATGAGCTCTAGGTCAAAAATACTAAAATAGACAGCTTGTCGAAGAAGCAAAAGCAGCAAAAGGGTAATATGGGGCGCGCCTATGCTATATTTTGGTACAAGATCTTCAATTTCTTTGCACAAGATATTTTTGTATAAGATCTTCATATTTTTGGCATGAATCAGCTCCAATTACCCTTTCTTTTGCTCCCAGACTCAATCTTTTAAATATTTGTTCCTGAAATAAAATAACTTGCAACTGAAGTAAAATAGCTATAAAAGGAAATAAAAACATATTAAATCTAAATAAAATAAACTCAAATATTATATTAAAATAACTAATTATCGACTCATTATTGACTCATCACTACTATCGGTGAAGATAGCTTAATCGAGAGACAAATGAATGAGATGTTGTCTACTATCTGCAAGATAGCTTAATCAAGAGACAAAACAGGTTTTTACCTACTATTGGTAAAGTTAGCTTAATCGAGGTAAAAGGTAAGAAATGGAAATTGTCTTTTGATGACACCTCTAAACCAGACACATTGGGGATGACACTTTTGATGAAAACAAGGATTGAGTGACCTAATTTGACATTGAGAAATGTAATTATGCATAAATGATATTGTGCATATCATGTGTATGCATGAATGTTTGAATACGTGAATGAATGTACGAATGTATGAATGAACGTATGAATGTATGTATGAATGAATGTACAAGTTGTACGACTATATAAACTGTATATGACAGGTGAACTCGATGCAACAAAACAGGACATGTAAGATCGGAGGTGGAGTGACATCGCAGCACAAACACTTGGCAAACTTTCTTAGAGATGTTACTACTGTAAACAGATCGAGCCGTTGATAGGATAAGATCTGGCACGAGGTTGCCACTGATGCGTCCTGGGGATAAAGCACATTGTTAACCAAAAAGTCAGGAAGAAGTCGCCATTTGTGAACCGGCGCAAAGCATGCTTTATTCTTCATGTCACCTTCTTTTTTTTTTTTTTTAAATCCCTAACTTTTTCCTGAACCGCCCTTTCAGGTTTTCATTCCATCGGGAATATATTTCCTTTTTTATTCCCCTAATTTTTGCCTGGACCGCCCTTTTCAGGTTTTCAGTCCACCGGAACGCTCTCTTTTGCCTAAGTCACCCTTTCGGGTTTTCAACGTAGCGAGCTTTAATTTTTGTATTTTTTTCTGGATTGTGACAACATCTTGCTTAAAGCAGAGGTTCTCTCCACAATTCTTAGCCATGTATCTCTTTCGGAGTTTAATCGTTCTCAAGGTGGATGTTGACGTACGCTTCATCTACTCAAGAGTTCAAAGAGAGTGTGTTTGTTGTTTATACTTTTCAAAAGATGTAAAAAGTTTTGTATTTTGAAAAAATTTGATTCAAGTATTGCCATCAAAAATAGAAGAAATTTTGTAAATTGAATAAATGAGAATTCCAACTGAATGGGCATAGGCTCAAATTTTATTAATGGAGCAGTGACCTGCCAATGGCATGGCACCACAGATCTTTGAAAAGTTTGCAAAACGGTAAATATATGGGAAAGGTACATTAGGCACAATAACCGTTATTCTCCCTGACAACTTTGAATGCCACTGTTTCGAGTCTTTGATTTGAAGATGCTTCGCATCGGAGGTATTTTAATAGTTGGATGCCCCAAGTGGATTGAGCTTGACCTGATGCAGTTACTTTGTCATAATCCTTACTTTTAATCTATCAGGATGATCATTTTTGTTCATGTCTCTAATTTTTGCCTTGACCGCCCTTTCGGGTTTTCGGTCCACCGAGATGCTCATTTTTGCCTAAGCCGCCTTTTCAGGTTTGTGACTTATCGAGCTTTTATTGTTGACAGAGTATCTCTTGACTGCATCAGCATTCATAGGACATGCGAGTTTGTCATCATCCGTAGTCACAAGAGTCATTGCACATGGGCCTTCATAATTAGGCTTCCACTTGACCCTGGAGTCTGGTTGGGGAGATAGTACCTTTTTGGGCACAAAGTCTCTATCTTGAAATTCACGGGGATGAAACTTCTTGTTGGAAGTTTGTTTCAAACAAATTTCATATAGTCATATAAGGTCGTCATGCATTTAAATTCAAGCTTGGATTTCAGCAGAACTCCTATTGACGAGACTTCGACCTCTACGGGAAGCATGGCCTCCATGTTGTATACTGAGAAGGAAGGGGGGGTTGCCCCTGCTAAAATGTGTACTGAAGTACAATACTCATGAAGTGAAAATGGTAGCATCTTAAGCCAGTCTTTGTAAGTGACTGCCATCTTCTGGACAATCTTCTTGATTTTTGCTTGCAGCTTCGATGGCTAAGATGCCCCAATAAGCGAGTGATCTCGTCGGGAATCTCTTCATTCTCCTCTTCTTCAGCTTCGGACACAGGGAAACTCAAAGTCAAGAGAAAGTAAAGGGTTAATGTGTTCAACAGGCTTATCAATATCTTAATCTGCATTTACGTTTGATTTTAGGAAGTGAATGATTGTATCCAAACATTTGGAAAAGATTATTCATTTAAGGTTCTTTGTATTACCAATTTTCCCGAAAAAGCACAAAATAAAAACGAAGTCGGGATCAAAACGACTTTTTATTAATGATGGAAAATCCATGAAGCAAAAAGCCCTACATAAGTTCACTTTCGTCTTGGGCGGGACGAAACAATTTTTTGAAAGGATAACAAACAACAAACATATCACTCGAAACAAATTGAACAGCGGAAGAAAACATCAACAACGACTCGGTTGTGGCTAAACCATCTTTGTGTTGCAATACTTGGTACCATGATCTGGTACCGGATTGGCTTGCATATTTGGGTTCAAGTCTTTGAAAGACAAGAACTTATCTCGGACCAACCTTTGGACTGCAGCCTTCAATGCATAATAGTGTTCAATATCATGTCCTGGGGCCCCTTGATGAAAAGCGCATGACTGGTCAGGCCTATACCAGGCAGGCAATCTTTCTAGCACCTTAGGAGGCGGCCTGGTCTGGACCAAATTCTTACTGAGCAAATCCGCATATTTCATGGGCATTGGGTCAAACTGCGTTCTCGGAGTCTGTGGTCAAGGCTGCTGTTGCTGATACGATTGCTGCTGATAAGGGCGTTGTTGATATGGCTGATGAGGATATTGTTGATGAGGATATTGTTGTTGAGGATATTGTTGGAATTGCGGCTGATAACCCAGTTGTTGAATAGCATTGGTAGCGGGCGTAACAGCAACAACGTGTTGATAGGCCAGATAATTTTGTTAAGGCCTCCCGTGGGCCACCACACTGACTTCTTGATATTTCTTTCTTGGAAAGTTGTTCCCGAATCTCTTTGTACGGCTGGCAGAGGCACTTTCCTTAATTAAGTGTTCCTCTCAGACTCCTTCCTCCAAACGCATACCCATACCTACCATCTCCCTAAAATCCCTGGGCGCACTTCTCACCATCCTCTCATAGTAAAACTGACTAAGAGTGTTTACGAAGAGCTTAGTCATCTCCTTCTCTTCTATACGTGGGCTGACTTGGGCAGCGATATCACTCCACCGCTGGGCATACTCATTGAATGTTTCTTTGTCATTCTGAGTCATAGCCTGAAGATCGCTTCGGTCCGGAGCCATGTCCACATTGTATTTGTATTGCTGCACAAAGGCTTCACACATGTTGTTGAAGGTTCAGATTTTTGTACGGTCTAAACTCATGTACCACTTCAGAGCGGCACCAGTTAAACTGTCTTGAAAGTAGTGGATAACGACCTGATTATCATTGGCATATGCGGACATCTTTCTTGCATACATTACCAGGTGATCTTTAGGACAGCAAGTCCCTTTGTATTTCTCGAAATCCAGGACCTTGAACTTGTGGGGTGTCTGGACATTCGGCACCAAACATAGGTCATAAGCATTTCTCCCGAATAGTTCTTTCCCTCGGAGAGCCCTCATTTCTCGCTGCTTCTCATCATATTTTTCTTGTAATTCATCCATCCTATCATAAGCCCCCACACTCCCAGAATGGAAGATGGGTCCGTCTTCTTATGCGATGGCATGAACCACTGGTGCTGATTAGGTCATAGTAGCTGGAGGAAATGTTGCACCCGACGAAGGAACATGAGTTGCATGTTGAAGAGTAGGTATTGGAGCTTCAGAAGCAGTATGACGGAGCACTTCGCCAGAGGTAAAAGGAATGAACCAAGGCATGGAACGTTGTGGCATAGAATATGATGGAGTACTGGCACATATCATCCATTCAGGGACAGTAGAGACAGTTGCTTCGGCCCGAGTGTTGAGAGGAGGAGGAGGCGGTGGCTGGTTTTGTGTAACCGCCAGCAATTTTACCAATTCAGTCAATTCCTCCATCTTGGTCTGCATATAAGTCATTTGTTCACGGAGTGCTTGGTTCTCTTGCTTAAGATGTTCCATTCTCTTCTTTATGTTTGCCCGAGTGTTGTATGTGCGAGTTGGTTTCGGATGAGGACGTCGAGCCACTTTTGAGACGGTTTGACCTTTTGAAAAGAAACAACGACTTGTGAGACTCGGATTTGAAACTTATGAATGCAAAATGATGCATGCTGCTTATGCAAAAAATGGACAATTTTTTTTTCAAGGACTTGTCAAAGTAATTGTAAACATCATAAGGAACATTGTTTCATTAGATAATTGAAAATATTACAATCAGTTCCCTTTTTCGAGAGCAAAAGCAAAGCCAAGGAAAAAGTCCCTAACAAAGCTAAGTTCTAGTTAAGATTTTTGAATTGTATTTGTTGGTGTCCCTTTGTACAAGGTTCATACCTTTGATGTTTTAAATAAACTCATCTAAGTCCTTCGATACGAATGGGAAATTTTTTATGCATGTATGCATGATTATGCAACAAGAACGATGATGGAGTCAAGGGTAAGAGAGCCACATGGTAGGGACTATGGTTTCATTTGTACCTGTATTTCGGGTTCTACCAAGTTCCCAAAGTCGTCAACCCCTTTTGAATATTATTGGATTACAAGACTAACTCTCGGTCCAACAACACTCGTAAGAGAGTCTCGTTTGAGTGTAGTATCGTGTATCAACTAAACCAAGACTACTCATGATTAGCTACCACACAACGTCTTAAGATGCTAAGATGGGTTAAAGGTGCTCTAAAGGTTCTCAATTTCTTGGACCACTCAAAAATAATAATGTCAATCACGAGTACTCATGTTGCATAACATTACTTCCAAGGGACCTCCGTTGAGTGGAGTTATATCACATGTGCCAAAACCGAAGAGTACTCTTGGTATGGGACTTTGATTATGCCACCATCCTATCTTATATTTCCCTCAAGTCCGAGTTAGGACTTATCTCACCACTCATGTATAAAGGAAAAAAAACATATATACACGTATTTCTATCTTTTATTTTTATTTTTGTTATTTTAAGCAAGTTATACCACAAAAAGTTAAATAAAGCCAAGTTAGGCTCAACCCTCTTTAGGGGTGTTCCCCAGTGAAGTCGTCATTTCTGTCGCGTCATTTTTTGGAGATCAAAGTTATTTGGTTAGCATTTGACTCACTAATTTTATTTCACAACTGAACTTTTAATGTTTCAAAAGAAAGGGGAAAAAAGTTCTAAATTACCACCTTTTAAAAGATTTAGGGTTCGGGGGTTAGTTATATTTAGGGAAGGTGTTAGCACCGTAAATATCCATAGTATTCTATGGGAACCTCTTGATTTTATTTATTTTTGTGCAATAACTTACTTGCTTTTAAAAATGGAATTAAGGTGATTAAAAGAAAAAATAAATGGTTTTTATTTACATTATTTATGATTTGGAAGGACTAGGTCCTTTGCCAACGTACTCGTGAGGGATCAAAACCTCGTAGTTCAGGGTAGAGATTATGTTTGATTTGTTTTGTATTTTTTATTAATTTTGAAAAAAAAAGTTTTAAAATAAAAAGTCGAGGGGCAAAATAGAATTTGTTTGTGTTTTTTAATATTAATAGAAAAATGACTCGAAGTGGAATTAAGTTGATTGAAATTTGATTAAAAAAATAAAAATAAAAAAGGGAATCACTTGATTGAAAATCAAGGTTTATTACGAAAATGGTTTTTTGTGAATTTTGGATTATTTGCATGTTTTTGTTCTTTTTAAATAATAAATAAAAAACTAATGTAGCAATGAAATAAAAGCGTGAGAATTTTGTAGTGACATTGGATCACCACAAAATCTCATATCCTAACAAAAGCATAAATAAATAAATAAAAGGGACACATGTGGTGGTTCTTCTCATTTATAGTGTACATTGACCTAGTCACATTCTAAATTCATGCGATAAAATAAATGGCAAAAAAAAATGTAGAATAATAAGCCTAAACTAATAAAGAAATAAAAATGCGAAAAAAGAAAAGAAATTAAGAAGTAAAAGAAAATAAAAAAAAATGCATGAAAGAAAATAAAAAACTAAGAAAAGCAAGGGCTGTAGGAATTAAACAAGGGTGTGCAAAAAAAAGATAGAATGGGCCTTAAAGGTACATAGGCGCATTGGGCTATAGCTAAGTGAATATGGATGGATATGGGCAGTCTGATTGATCAGACGGCCCTAATTTAATCAACATGGAACACACTACAGGCCATTAGATTCGATCTAAGGGCCAGGAAAGGCTAGGGTACACGCTCATAGAGAGCACACACGCACCTAGGAGCGGGGAGGGGCATAAATACGCTTCTCCCCTCTAAAATCTTTCATTTCTCCATCTCTTTCTCTCTCCTACTTTTTCTTCTATCCCCTTCTCTCTCTAATTGCTTCTTCTCTGATCCACTCTCCTCCACCGACAGACTTCCGACGCAGTGGCCGGCCGTCATGGACAGCGCCGCCGCCGCTGGAAACACCAAACAATCTTTTTTTATTTTTTTTTCACTCTCCCCCACTCTTTTCTTCCCCTCTTTTCAATTCTTAAAACAAAAACCTTAAAATAGAACCGAGGAACCCTAGAGCTAAGAAGTTTTACCTTTTGTGTTTGGAACAGTTGTGACTATGTTTGGGTTTGAAGGTTATGACTAGGTTTTTGACGGTATAATACATTTATGTTTAGGTTTGAACTTGCGGCTTTGTAGCTATATGGTCTGGATTCGGTTGTTTTGAGATGGGCTTGGGTATTGTTGTTTTTAGTTGATGATTGGCCGATTTGATTGTGGCTGTGTCTGTTGTGTTGATAAAAAAAATGAGGGTTTCGATTGTGTTTGTGATGGTTCGAATGTTTTGATTCTCTTTGTATTTGTTGCCGGTTGGAAAATTGCAGGTTATGGGTGAATTGGTTTCTGTTGATTATGTGTCGAAATGTTTTACAGGTTTATGACTTTGTGCGTTGTGATGAATTTTTTTTCCCTCCCCTATTGTTCGTGTTCTGTTTCTATTCTTATAAGCCTAGTTTTTTTTTCTAGAAAAGGGAATTACTTGGAAAGGCAGAAATCGTGTTTGACCTTGGAAAAAGGCCATGAAAAGTGGCGCAGAGAAGAAATAATTTTTCGGACCCCTTAGGACAAATTTGGACCTATTGGACATAAATAAAAAAATAAAAATAAAAATAATTAAAAGACAAAATAAAATAAAATAAAAAAGAATGACTAAAATAAAAAATAACAAAATAAAAATAAAAATTAAAAAGATGGAAATTAGTAACAGATAAAAACTAAAAGAGAGAAGAGGGCCCGACTCGGATCAAAAAATAATGTATTTTAAAATAACTCTACCGAAATTTTCACTGAAAAGACAAAGAATATTTCGGATCAGAGGGTGTTTGAATGTAAGGTCTTAGGTCAAAAAATTTCTGGATTGCTTGGAGCTCTGTTTGTTAACGTAAGGAGTATGGAGGGTTGGGGGTGAGGAAGTTGCAGGACTTTAATAGTGCTTTGTTAGGTAAATGGTGTTGGCGGATGTTGGTGGATAGAAGCGGGTTATGGTATAAGGTTCTAGTAGTGCGGTATGGTGAGACGGCTGGGCAGTTGAAGGTTGGGGGCCGGAGTGTTTCATCTTGGTGGCGGGAAGTAGCGAAGATTAAGGATGGGGTAGGCGATGTAGAGGGGGGTTAGTTTGTAGAGAGGGTGTCGAAAAAGGTAGGAGATGGCACTAGTACTTCCTTTTGGTATGACAGGTGGCTTGGTGATGTTCCTTTTTGTACCAGGTTTCGTCGTCTATTTGACTTAGCATCTAATAAATTGAGTACGGTGGTTGATATAGTTGCCCTTGGTGGGGAGGTTGACGGAGAGGTGTGGGGTTGGAGGCGAAGGTTGAGGGTGTGGGAGAAGTAGATGCTAAAGGAGTGTAGGCAATTAATTAATGGTGTCGTTTTGCATTCTGATATTTCTGATTGTGGTTACACTGTGAGAGGCGTCTATCAACAACTGACAACTTAGGCTGAACCTCCAGATGTTACCGTGGAAGATCTTATATGGCATAAGCAGGTGCCGCTGAAGGTTTCCATTTTTGCTTGGCGATTGTTGCGGGACAGGTTGCAGACTAAGAATCATCTTCTGAGGCGTGGCATGATCATTGGCGAAGCAGTCATGTGTGTTACAGGGTGCGGCATGGCAGAGTTTGCACCACACTTATTTATCCACTACGCCACTTTCGGTACATTGTGGCATTTTATCAGGTGTTGGATCGGAATGTCAGGTGTCGACCCCCTTAATATTGATGACCACTTCATTCAGTTTACTCACTCTACATGTCACTCAAAGGCTCACCAATCCTTTCTCCAACTTATTTGGTTACTTTGTGTCTGGTTGGTTTGGAATGAACGTAATAATAGACTTTATAATAATATCCAAACCACCATTGAACAACTAGTAGAAAAAGTTAAATTTCACCCTTTTTGGTGGCTTAAAGCTAATAAGGCCAATTTTATGTACGGTACTCAAAGATGGTGGTCGGACCCTTTAATATGTTTGGGTATCGACTGACCTTCGCTTTGACTTTTCATTGTATGTCTGATTGTTTTTAGAGGTGGCACTCTTAGTACATTTTGTACTTAGGTGTTTCACTGCCGTTGTTAATATATTCCTTTTTTATGTCTTCAAAAAAAAATTTGGGGTATGACAATAATGAGCAAAACTTGAATGTGTAGTCTTACAATAAGAATATATACTAGAGAATAGAAATGTCTAAAATACCCTTACTAATAAATAATAACTATATTATTTAAGATCTCCCCTCAAACTCGTGATGCATTAGCACAGATCATCGAGTGTTTGTCAACTAAAAAACTAAAACGTTTCGTGAAGTGCATCTTTGTGAACAAATCAGCAATCTGCAAAGATGAGGAGGTACACAGTAGAGTGATTTATCCAAGCTGAAAATGATGACGAGTAAGATGATAGTCAATCTCAATGTGCTTAGTGCATTCATGGAAGACGGCCGCGTTATGGACAATTTAAACAACACTCATGTTATCACTATACATCAGAGTATGTTTAGAAAGAGAGATACCCATATAGGACAGGAGCCAACGTAGCCAAATAATTTCAGAGGTAGTGGATGTCATGGCACGATGTATTGTTTCTTACTTTTCCAACGTAGCCAATGTATTGTTTCTTACTTTTCCAAAAGATAAGAGGGTCTCCAAGAAAGATACAAAACCTTGTAGTGGACTTACGATTTGTAGGATCACCAGCCCAGTCTGCATCAAAATAAGCATACAACTCCAATAAAGATGATGTGGGAAAGAGAAGACTTTGAAATTGAGATCCTTGAAGATAACAAATAATATGAAGAATTGCTGCACAATGAACTGTAGTGGAAGAGACGACAAATTGACTATCCCAAAGAACATCATAAGCAATATCAGATCTAGTTGTCGTAAGATAAACCAAGCTACCAGCCAAAGTACGGTACAAAGTAGGATATGATAAAGGAACATTATCAGACTAAGAGTATTTTGTAACACCCTAAATCCTTAAAGTGGTAAATTACGCTAATAATATAAATCAAACAAGAATCTAGATGTGACATCTTCAATAATTCACCGAAGTTGCATAAATAATTATCTCAAAACATCACAGCGGAATAATAATAACATCTCATCAGATAAAATAAAACATATCCAAGTACCCATGTCATATAATCATACTACATCACCAAATATAAAATCTCAACACAACAAACTGAGTGAATAAAACATCTCAACAAGTCATAATAAAATAAACAGACAGACACCCCTAAATCACAGTCCGACTCTAAAGACTCCAAAAGAAAAACGAGGTAGCTCTAAAGCTAACCTCCTGCAACTCACCAAGGCAAACTACTCATGCACGTCGTCTACCCATCGATACGAATAAGGTAGACGGTCAACCAAACGACCACTGGGAGGTTAGTCCACAATCCATAATTAAACATAATCAAATGAAAATAAACGACATAATTAACTTCAATTGATTTAAACAATTCAACGACACTAATATTCATCAATACTTACAAGTATAATAACACGCAAGTAAAGCTTCACATCCCCACATACTCACCAAATTTTCACCAAGTATACAAATCGCCAATGCAAATATTCAACAAGTACACAATTCACCAATGTAAATATTCACCAAGCAAATAAGCAAGTATGACACCCGTCCAAGTTATGCAATGCGCCTAGACACAACACTATATGCATGTGGCACCGGTCATCATGAAGGTCGTCACTGTAACACCATAAACTCTAAAAGCGATAAATTACGCTAATGATACGGGCATATGAAGAATCTAGACGTTACTTCTTCAATAAATCACCAAGCATGCATAATTAATTTTCTCAAAACATCGCAGCGGAATAAAACATCATTACATCGACACTAAATAAAATATTTCAACAGTCATCCAAATAAAATAAGTCCCCAAATAGTCATGTCATCATACAACTCATATCATCACCAATACATAGTCTCAAAATATTCAACAGACATAATAACGAGGTAGCTCCAAGCTATCCTCAGGCAACTCACAAAATCAAAGCAAACTACTCATGCACACCGTCTACCCATCCATACGGATAAGGAAGACGGTCAACCAAACGACCATTGGGTGTTAGTCCACAATTCACAATTAAATTATAATCAAACATAAGCATTCATGCATAGTAAATATACATACCCAACATTCCTAGAATACTAACTCAGAATGAATATTATCCCATATTCCATACACATCATGTTATCACACTTCTATCATAGCATAGCAAGCATATTCAATCTCTAATCAAGTCATCAACATAAGCTCGTCACTTAACAACATCAATCATATAAATAACATAATCTATTGCCTAATCAACTCAACAAATATAATTCATCATTTCAAAACATAGGCAAAGAAATCATCATTATGAAAGGAATCATCAAATCACACACACACACACACACACACACATATATATATATATATATACAATCCTCACCTCATTACTATTATCAAAATAATTATCATCAAATAAATTCACCAAGTGAATAAGCACAAGTAAGTAAGACATACAATTAGAGCATGGTTCAATTATTCACAACCATCAACAAAAATCCACCAATGCACATATACACGAATCCACATAATCACAACATTCACCAAATTTCACCAGTCACATATTCAATTATGACACGACTCACCAAATATTCAAATGCATGCAATGTTCTAGACTCTTCTAGATGCATGTGGTACCATTGGGTTTCGGAGATAATTTTACCGTTAATGAATCCACCATCATAATAATCACCCCGCATTTATGCTCTGCAGAAGCTATGTAATAATCACCCCGCATTTACATACTTCAAGATCACCTCATATGACTATGAATACATGGACTTCAAATAAGGACTAGACAATGCATAAATCACTCGATAGGCATTAACATAATAATCACCCCGCATATATGTTATTCACCAACAATTGCATTATCAAATACTTACATCCATACAATCAACAAGTCATCAACACAATAAACACTAAAACAAAATCATGTTTATCACCAAACATTCATCAAATAGTCATCACCAAACGAAACACCTTCACCCCATAGTTCACAAGTCATATTCAACAAGAGTCATCACGAAATCACCAAAAGAATCAACATCATAGTCATCAACAACATTCAACACCTCAAAGAAACGATAAAGTTTCAAATTCACATTTCACATAAAGACGGACATTTATCCACATCATGACATTCATCAATTTAAACATCTAATCCTTAACAATTCATTCACATTCAATCATACTAACATGAATTCAAAGTCTCATACCAGTTATCTGACCATAAAACATTAGTTTGACAAAGTTCGCCTAAGTTTATGAAAACTAGCATTTTCCGACAAATTCTCCAAAACCAAAGTAAACAAGTTCAAATGCCTCAACCGAGTATATACACAATTCACATATGAGTGCAGTAGCATATACATATACGTCTCATAGCCCAATACCGATAAATCCTAAAATTCACCTAAGTTCTACTCATTTTGTCATTTTGCAAAACCAATTCATTTTCAAAATGAAACCAAGTTAGATCCCATCATGCCATAGGTTAAATACTCTTAAACATCCTAATTAAACTCCTAGTACTCAAGTTTTGAGGTTTGGGACCAAACCATACCTTTTGGGTTCACTTAAAAATAGTTATGCTAAATTTTCGTAAAATGCATCAAGACTTACTTGCAGTATTTCCACCATAACTCAAAATTTAAAAATCATTTTCGAGCGAAATCTAAACCATTAGAAAGCTAAAATCTTTATCTAAAACTTTTATGTTCACACCAAAAGCCAATTCAAAACAGAAAAGAGTGAAAAAGGCCAAAAACGTAAAAATTGGAATTGGAATTTTGGTAGAAAGGTCAGCACGGGTCGTGCCAAGTACACGCACGGTCGTACCACCCTGACAGCACAGATTTTTCGGTTTTTGCGTCTTGGCTATTTCACGCGTAAAATTCAAACCGTTGATCCGTTTTCGCCTACGCGCTCCTTACACTTAGTTTTATCTCATTCTACAAAAAAAATCAAGTTCCTCCCATCCCAAAATAGCTTAATCAAAATCACTTATAATCACTTGTTTTCCAAAATCACTTAAACTAGCTTTTCGTATAAAAACCTAAGTTTCTTCCCAAAACCTTTCATAATCAAAACTTATAACCAAAACCAGAAGTTCAACTAAATCATCTCAACACAACAACATCAACAATTCACCTTTAACCATCAAGAATCACAATTCACCATTAATGACCCATTTTCTTCAAAACTCATTAAGACAACAACTTAATCATAACTTCACCAATAGCAACACCCAAGATATAAATAATCACCAACAACACAACATAACATCAATCAAAGCATAATCTCACAATTTCATCAATAATCGACAACAACAACTTTATTTTTACCAATTTAAGCAAAAATCACCAAAACCAACTTTTCAACAACAACAACCATGAGTTTTAAGCACATAGTCCATCAATTTCATGAAGTTTCTCATACCCTTAAATTTACATGAATTAATAGCACGAATTTCATCTTTCAAAACCACAAAAAGTCACAATTATCACAAAAGCACTTAAACACATAAGTGAAATTAAAAGATTATAGCTTAAATAGTGAAAAGAGACTATCCCCCTTACTTATAGTTCTTCAAATTCCAAATTCCTAGCTTCAATTTAGCTCCTAACCACCAATCATAAGCTTTCTCTCTCTAGTTCTTATTTGCTCCTCTATATCCCCTGTCTCTCTACCTCTATTTCAAAATATTTTGGAAAATGAGTGAATGAAGGTAATGATCTATATTTCTCACAAGACTAGTGTTTATATAGTCACTACACAAATGGGCTTAGTCTTTAGTTGTCTTAATGAACTCAATATTCTTACCAACTAATTCACCGAAGTTACTACACGCTTAAACCGTCAAAATAACGAATAATTACCATCTCTAATTAATTAGCTCAAATCACTAGTAACTTAGTAAAAATAATTATTCCCAGTTAAAACACTAAAAATAATCTTCTAAATAAAATTACTATTTTACTCTTGTTCACCAAATGACCAAAACACCCTTGAGTCTAAAATGACTAAAATACTCTTCTTAAGCCTAAGTCCACTAATCCTGAATAAAATACGCACAGAGATAAATAATCACATACAAGAACATATAACACACATAATAAACGAATAAAATAATTCTAGCGAAAATCGGAATGTTACGGTCACCTTAAAACATTGCCTCTTGATATGAAATTTTATCATAAACATCGCCTTTCGACACTTATGAATACATAAACATATGACTCAACTGGCACGGTGATTTTCAGAGATCAAGCTATTGATTAGCGTTGACTCACAAATTTAGGTTCACCACCGAGCTTTAATTTTTCCAAGGAAAAGGGGGAAAAGTTCAAATAAACCCACAATTTTTAGAGATTTAAGGTTCAGGGGTTAGTTACATAAAGGGAAATATTAGCACTCTAGACGTCTATAGTATTCTAAAGGAACCACTTGCTTTTATTTATTTTTTAGCTAAAATTATTTGCTTGTAAAAGATTAGTGTAATAATGAAGATTTTTTTTTTTTTTTGGTCTTTTGAAGCGTAAAGTGTAACAACCCGATTTTCACTAGATTTATCTTATTATTTATTTATGTGTGTTTCTATGTGCTTATATGTGATTAATTGCCTTTGTGTGTATTTTGGGTTAGGATTAGTGGATTTCGGTGTAGAAGGGTATTATGGTCATTTTAGACTCAGGGGTATTTTGGTCATTTTGTTAGCAAGGGTAAACTAGTAATTTCATGATGAGGGTTATTTTTAGTGTTTCAAGTGAGAACCATTATTTTTACTAAGTTACTATTCGGTAGTGGTAATTAGTTTTGAACCAGTAATTATTTGATAACATTTAACCGTTAATGGATAGAAACTTTGGGAGTTAGTTTATAAGTGTTGTGAGCCCATTATGACATTAAGGGGGTTAAGCCCAATTGTGTAGAGACTATATAAGTATTAGTCATTAAAGAAAATACGGTTACACAATCGTTTTCATAAGTTTGGAAGAGGTAGAGAGAGAAAGGGGCAAGAGGAAGAGAAGAGGGCTGTGGAGAAAGGCTTGAAGAACCAAAGGGAGCTAGGGATTCTAGGAACTTGATTGAAGCTTTTTCTAGGATTATTGCTTATTGAGGTAAGGGGGTTAGATTTCAATCATAATCTCTTAGCTTAATTTCTTCCCTAATTCTATGCATAGGTGTTTAATTGTGAAAGGTGATTATTGTGATTTTAATTGGTGAAATTCGTGCTTAAGTTTGGATGCAATGTTTGGGTATATGAATTTGAAGATGATTAAGTTGTTAATGTTGAATTTTGCATGCTTATGATGTATATACATGTATACTTATGTTTTACCCAAAATTGATGAAAAATAAATTGTTGTTGATGGATTGTTGATGAATTCATGTTTGATTGATGTTGTTGTTGTCATGAGGTGTTTTTGTTGATGATCCATACCTTGGGTGTTCATAATTACGAATTCGTGGTATGAATTGAGTTGTTGTTGAGGGTTTTGTAAAAATGGGTTGAATTGATGAATTGTGTTGAAATGATATTTGATTTCATGTTTGATGTGTTTTTGAAAGCCCTTTAGAGTTCATGAGCCTGTAAACAATCTTTGGAAACATATTTGGGTGTTGGGAAATCAAAATTAGGAGTTATGGGTGAAAAAGGGTTGAAACCCAAAAGTTTTCTGCAGAACTGATGACTGTTTGCTTAAGCGAACAATGAGCGAACTATAAGCGAACAGCCACAGAGAGGTTCTGGAACTCGGTCACTCAAGCGAGCGGAAAGTGAACGATAAGCGAGCAGCTACTGCAAGCTACTGGAACTTGATCACTTAAGCGAACAGGTCGTCGCTTAAGCGAACGAGCCCAGTTTCAACATCTTTTGATTTTCGTTCCGGGCTTTCGGGGACCAATCCGAGCTTTGTAAAACACTTCTTTCAACTTGTTTGATTACTGTTTATGCTCTTAAACCTACTGGAACATCTCATAGATAGGATTGGACTTGATCTTGTGATTTTGAACTTAACTTGTGAAAATTGTCCAATAACGTCGATTTTTCCGAAACTTGTTTTTTCCAAGGAAATGGAGTAGGGTTAAGGTTGTATACTAATTATATGATTTCTAAAAATGGTTATAATTGGTTTCATTGAGTGGTAACTTGTTTGCTTTGAAAATGGAATTCTTTTGGAAGAATGATAAAGAGAGACGAACTTGTGATTTTGTCGAAGTTGGCCGATAAGACTGTTGGTGTAAGCCCTAGAGGCCAATAGTTTATGTTGAACTTATTTTATGTATCATGACTTTTATTATTGAATTAATATATGGCAATCTTTATTATATTTATAGTAATGTTAATAAAGTCCTTAGAATAGATAGTTCATGTAATAATATATTAAGTGTGACTTAATCATGAGATTACATTATCATAAAGAACGCTATTCTT
>Ga0228711_1006338_pt1 | contig 17632 bp, 9 predicted proteins | sample MedpolnodulmetaG_2_FD_177996 | JGI IMG/M metagenome (GOLD analysis project Ga0228711, IMG submission 177996) | Root nodule microbial communities from Medicago polymorpha collected in Santa Monica, California, United States - brown nodules | ecosystem: Host-associated > Plants > Roots > Nodule...
TCACAAATGACCAACCCTCATCATCATCATCCACAATTCAGACCCAACAACAACCACCCCCCAACATGCTGAAGTCTGAATTCCTGGAAGCTGAATTGCTGGCAATCAACACTGAGGTGCAGAGGCTTGTGCAACTCAGAAGGTCTCCTACTCTCAAGTTAGCTTATCAAGAACAGTGGGAAACTCTGCAGACAAGGGCTTCTGAACTACTCAGTGCTGTAAGTCAGAAGTGCATCAAGGTTCACAATGCTGCTTCTATGCACTATGTCTCCAATGTGCATCTTGTTGAAGATCAGGCTCCTCTGTACTTAGCCAATAATCCCTACTTCTCAGAGTCAGAATACTTGACTAGGGAGGCAAGGTTATTTAAGCTACTTAGGGAGAAGATTGTGAAACAGCAAGAAGAAGCTAAGGCAAAAGAAGTTTTCTTTCTTCAGAAGCAACTGGAACTTGAAGCTACTGTTAAAATGCAAAAAGAGTTGATAGACCAGTTGATGAACAAACAAGCCTAAACCTTAGAAGCACACCTATTTTTTTTTCATTTTTGTTTGCTTCTGTATTTTGTTTTGTTTTTAAACTTTGTATTCTTTGTTTATATATATATAAAGTTTTTCTTCAGAGTCTTTCATGTTTATCTATGTTTTTCTTTCCTTTCCTTTTTATATATTATTTTTTTTGTTAATGACAAAAGGGGGAGTAGTAGAAAGTATTTGATTAAGATTCTGAGCCCAAGTTAAAATGAAAATTATAACAAGTTCATTTTAAGGAGAATCTTTTATTATCTCAAGTTTTTTTTATGCTTAAAATGAATTTAATTAACTTGGATAGGACTTAGGGGGAGCTTACAAACCTCACCTTAAAGACTATCAGACTCAGGGGGAGTCAGAGCTTACAAACCTCAGACTCTGAGCTTACAAACCTCAGAACCCCAAAGTCAACTTGTTAATTAAGTTAACAACAATTGATACTTTTAATACTTGTGTTTGTCATTATCAAAAAGGGGGAGATTGTTGGAACAAAGGGTGTTTCACAAGTCACCTATTGAATTTTGACAATAACAAGGTATTAAAAATCATCAATTGGATATGCTAAACAATTTGTTCAAGTGTACAGGATCCATAATCAAAGTACTATTCATAAAGATTCTGATTGAACAAGTTCAAGAGCAAATGAATTATATTTGAAGCTCAGAGCATCTGGAAGAATGCGTCTGAAGAAATGCGTCTGAAGAACTGCGTCTGAAGTAACGGGTCTGAAGAAGAGCTCCTGAAGACACGTCATCAGAAGCAAGGTCATCAGAAGCACTGGTCATCAGAAGCATATATCGTCAGAAGCTATTTCACCAGAGTTGTAAAAGGACTATGTACGAAGTGTACGGCCACGAACTCTCCAACCACCATCTCTGCAATCTTTGTCTCTACAACAAGACAAAGATAACAGTAACATTGTTGCAGACGTTGTTCCTTTAGTAATAGAATGGATTTGAAATTAGTTCTTCATAGGACAACTATCGAATCAGGCAAAAGATCAAGGGTGAAGAATCAAAGCTTCAATTCAAGACAAGTTGATGTAACGGCTAAATTCTCAACGTCTCTCAACTCCTCTATAAATAGGGATGAAGACTTAGAGAATAATATCTAGACAACATACACGCGTACAAGGCCAATACTCTGCGCAAAACGTCGAAAACTAACATCAACAACTTAGAGAATTCTTTCAATTGTTTATATCTTAGAATTCTTAAGTGTCTAGAAAAACAGAGTCTGTTCTGTTTCGTATTGTATTGTGAATACCTCTGATTGTATATCAAGTATTCAAAACCTTATTCAATTTTGTGTAATTGTTAAGTTAAGTCTCTTTCAGTTGTGATTGAGCAAAGGAAGTCTCTTGGAGTTGTCCTTGAGCATAGAAGTCTCTTTCTTGTGTGATTGAACATAGAAGTCTCTTGGAGGTGTCCTTGAGCAAAGATAAGTCTCTTTCTTGTGTGATTGAGCAACTTGTAATTTGAGATTACATTTTAGTGGAACTCTCCTTGGAAGTGCAAGGAGGACAGGACTACTTCCGATTTGTGGAAGGAACCTGTATAATTGCTTGTGTTCTGTTTTCTTCTGTTCTTTACATTTATCCACTGCAAAGACTCTGAACTTACTCAGACTCTGAACTACTTCAGACTCTGAATCTGAGAACAGTTTTATAGAACGTAAAAGAAGAAGTTTCCAAAAACACAATTCAACCCCCCCTTCTTGTGGTTTTTCTCACCTTCATAGTGAAGAAAATGCCCATGAGTTATTTTTAGCTTATTTTCATCACCTCTTTGTGATACCTTATCAAAACAACTTATATCTTATATCAAAATAGTTAGACTTTATTTAATCTTTTGCTATCAAAATAGTTTATCTATAAGCACTTATATGATAAACACTTATGCTCGTTTGGATAAACAACTTATAGCATAAACACTGATCACATATAAGCTCTATAGCACCAACACGAAACCGACATATGTGATAACTGACTTATGTCATTTTCTTAAATTATTATTGTTGTCGACATGTCAGCGTCCGTGTTGTGTGTGTGGTGTATGTGTATATGCTTCATAGTATATAAGTGTTGTTTATAAGCTACTTCTATAACAAAAGATAAAATAAAGTCAATTTGTTTACATGTAAGCTATAAGTTGTTTACATATCCTAGAGAGCATATGAAACTAAGCTGAAAATGGCTTAGGAACATGTCATAAGCTGTTTTCACAAGTTCCCACAAACAATCTCACAACTTATGTTCGGAGATAAGCTCAAATAAATCAATACATGCATGTTCATATTCTATTAGAGCTCAATTAAGTTGTTTATTCAAACATGATCTTTTCATTAGATACTAGTTTTAATGAGTTTTAGGTTTATTTTTGGGGTGTTATAGTTCTCTGATTGCAAATTAGGGATAATTTCCCGAGATGGTTAAGATAAAGTAAAAAAAGAATATTTAAGATGATGTTCTTATCCTTGTATTAATTAACAATAACAAATCAAGACAATTACTGAATCTTCATCAATGATTATTAATAGCTAAGGAAGCACGGACACAAACACGTGACTGAAACGTTAACACCAAATATTATTTGAGAAATTAAAATGACATAATTGAATGTAATGTCATGACTCATTGTCGTGTCGGTGTTGGACATTGCAGCAGAGATTAATAGTTCTGTAAGGTTCACAAATTAATAGTTTACTTAGTTCTGTAATACTTGTAATTGTTGCAATAAAGGTCCTCTGGTGTTGTTAAGTGCTAGGTCCATGTTAAATCTGAGCGCATGTTAGGCCATTGCAACGCCAAAGAAGTTTCCAGAAGTATATGTCTTCTTCTCTTTTTGGCAATTTTCTAACGAACTAAGAAAAATATGTTAAATGGATTTTAGCATCTTCATTCACAACTAAAAAAGGAACAAGATGGGGTGGTGGCGCAGTTGGCTAGCGCGTAGGTCTCATAGCTACTGAGTGATCCTGAGGTCGAGAGTTCGAGCCTCTCTCACCCCATTAAACATTTTGTTTTGTATATAAATATAACATTAACATCTTAAAATGGAGAAAAGAATAAAAGAAATAGTGCATCTTAATTTGTATTTTTTTTTTTATTAGTTAAGTGAACAAAATTATTTCATTTTTTGAAAAAAAATTACTAAAATTTGCTCGAGAAAAGTTAGGACTCAATGGAACGTCTGATCTGTTAAAAGATAAGGGACATGATAAGTTTAATCGTATTGTGTTTGATTGTAAAATTGTCTCAAAGATATGACAAAATGAAAGGACAATGGACAAGACAAACACAGAGATTATTGTCTTTCACTAAACTACAACACAATTTTTTATCACAAATATAGGTTACTATTTAAAATAACAGATTAACCTTTTGTCAATTGATGATCGTATAAAACAAAAAAAATTGTTCAACCATAAAAGATAAAAAAGGCTAGTTACTCAATTACTTCATGATCAATTTCTCACTTTCTCTTGCTATAACCAATTCAAGGCATTCATTGAGCTTTCCAACGAAATTGACAACTTAATTGGCCTCCCAATAACTGCATCGACATAATAAATTAATGCACTTTGGAAAAAGATGAATGGGACACATATCTCTTGGACAGTCAGTGTTCACAACGCAAGGAATAACATCGTCGATGCCTAATAAGAACATAATAAATGTTACTAAAAGGTGATGAAATAGTGTATACAATTTATATTATAATTCAAAATGGTTTGAAAAATTACTCACTTTGATGGGTTGCAACAAGAAATGGAGAAAGAAAGATAATTAAAGCATAAAAAAAACATCGGATTTGAACCATAATTGTTCTCCTTTGCATTACTAAATAGAAATTATTTTATCACTTTATAAGAAACATATTCATTTTCTTAAAACTCCAATTAAATTGTTTTTAACCCTTAGGAGTCCCAAGAAGCCATTCATAAAATTAAAACTATCGGTAAACATCTTAATTGTACATCAATGTTTTTTTAGCTCTTTCGGTTACTCACTTGATCACTTGTGTTTTCTAATGATCTCACATGAAAATCTTGATTCTCATCAAATTTCACTCTTTTTCTTTATTAAACTTTTACTATATTTTTATTTCTCTTTTTAGCTTTTCATGATAGATGTAAGCATTCTTTCAAACAAATGATAGATGCATGTAAGCATAAAAAAACATAGGATTCGAGCCATAAATTTTCTCTTTTGCTTGTAATAAAAAGAAAATTGTTTGATCACTTTATAAAAAACAATTTTATGGTCTATAACTCCAACTAAATTGTTTTTAACCATTTGGATTTCCATGAAGACGTTCATAAAATTGGCACTATTGGTAAATGTCTTAATAGTACATCAATGTGTTGTTTTTTGCTCTTTTGGTTACACAATTGATCACTCATATTTTTGTAAAGATCTCACATAAAAATCTTGATGATCATCAAAATTCTTATTCTTTTTTATTAAACTTTCGGTATTTTTTTTTTCTTTTAACTTTTCATGATAGACAACAAACACATAAAAAAATAGAAATAATAGTGACGAATGATGAAAAGTTTTCAGTAAAAATAATGCGTCGAAGAGATGACAACATATTTGTCAAGAAATTAAAGTACTATAGGATAATCTCTTATTTCTAAATGTTAACCCGTGACGCAATATTTACCCTAGATTAAACCTAATTTTTCGCGTGACGTTACTATATTATAACCCTAGATTTAATTTATGCAAAATGTCATCTCTTATTTTTAAATGTTAACCCATGACGCAATATTAATCCTAGATTAACCTAATTTTTCGCGTGACTTTACTATATTAACCTTAGATTTAATTTATGCAAAATGTCATCTCTTATCTCTTATTTCTAAATGTTAACCCGTGACGCAATATTAACCCTAGATTTAACCTAATTTTTCGCGTGACTTTGCAATATTAATCCTAGATTTAATTTATACAAAATGTCATCTCTTATTTCTAAATGTTAACCCGTGACGCAATATTAACCCTAGATTTAACCTAATTTTTTAGCATGACTTTACTATATTAACCCTAGATTTAATTTATGCAAAATGTCATCTCTAATTTTAACCTAATTTTTCCCTCCACACTTTTGCATTTAATGTATATCTAAAGTAAAATAAAATTATGTTCCTAATTATAAGCTGTTTTTTTGGAAAGGAATAACTGTTAACCCGTCTCGCTATACTTACCTTAATCTCTTACTTATAAATGTTAACCCGTCTCGCTATACTTAACCTATTATGTTACGTTACTTATAAATGTTAATCTGTCTCGCTATATTTAACCTAATTTTTCCCTCACACTTTTGCATTTAATGTTTATCTAAAGTAAAATAAAATTATGTTCCTAATTATATGCTATTTTTTTGGAAATTTCTTACTTATAAATGTTAACCCGTCTCGCTATACTTAACCTAATTTTAATCTAATTTTTCCCTCCACACTTTTGCATTTAATGTTTATCTAAAGTAAAATAAAATTATGTTCCTAATTATATGCTGTTTTTTTGGAAAGGAATAACCGTTAACCCGTCTCGCTATACTTAACCTAATCTCTTAATTATAAATGTTAACCCGTCTTGTTATACTTAACTTATTATGTTACGTTATGGTATCAAGGACGATGTCATGGAAAATTATGTTAACGTATATGCTTCTTAATATTATGAAATACTATATGACAATCACGACATTTATGTAAACTATTTTGTTACCTATTACCGTCAAATATTACCTTCCATATGACCCGTGCGTTTGCACGGGTCGATGGTCTAGTATTTTTTTAAACATGCACGCCCTTCATCTAGGTTAGCTAATACAGTCCCCGCAGCCCCCTTATCATTGTGATAGCACATCTTCAGGTGGACCATTTAGGGAAACTGCACACAAGGCCACCAAAGTGGGGGGTCCAATGATGAAGTTGTATATTGTAACAACCCGTTTTTTGTTATAATTATTTTATTTATTTATTATGTGTGTTTGTATGTGTTTGCGTGTGATTAATTATCTATGTGTGTATTTTATATGGGATTCGTGAATTTTGGCTTAAGAAGGGTATTTTAGTCATTTTAGACTCATGGGTATTTTGGTCATTTGATGAACAAGGGTAAAATAGTCATTTTATTTAGAAAGTTATTTTTAGTGTTTAAGTGGGAATAATTATTTTTATTAAGTTACTATTGAGTTGGGGTAATTATTTAAGAAAGTGTAATTATTCGTTATTTCGACGGTTTAAGCGTATAGTAACTTTGGTGAATTAGTTGGTAAGAGAATTGAGCTCATTGAGATGACTAGAGACTTAAGCCCAATTATGTGGTGACTATAGGAACACAACTCTTGTGAGAAAATTAGGTCATTACATTCATTCACTTATTTCACAAACATTTTGAGAGAGATGTAGAGAGAGAAAGTGAATATAGAGGAGAACAGAGGAGCTAGAGGGAGAGAGCTTGTGATTGAAGGCTATAAGCTAAAGTGAAGCTAGGGTTTGGATTCTTGATAAATTGTTTTGATGATTTTCGCTTAAATGGATAAAAATGAAGTTGTTGTTGTTGATTGTTGAAGAAATTGTGACATTATGCTTTGATTGATGTTATGTTATGTTGTTGATAACAAGTTATACCTTGGGTATTTTCTAATTGAGAGTTGTGATTAAGTTTTTGTTGTTTTAACGAATTTTGGAGAAAATGGCTCATAAATGGTGAGTTGTGATCCTTGGTGATTTGAAGTGAATTGTTGATGTTGTTGTGTTTAGTTAGGTTAGATGAACTTCTATTATTGGTCATAAGTTTTGGTTGTGAAAAGTTTTGAGAAGATTGGGTTTTTATATGAAAACCTAGTTATAAGTGATTTTAGAAAACAAGTGGTTATAAGAGATTTTGAGTAAGCTGTTTTTGGGATGGGAGAAACATGAATTTTTTCTGTAGAATGTGATAGAGCTAAGTGTAAGGAACGCATAAGCAAAAACAGGACCAAAAACGGAGTTACGAGCAGATAATGCGCCAGTGTGTTTTTTTGTATGGTGCAAAATGCACAGTCTGGTTCAGGGGGCGCACGGACCGTGCGTTTTCCTCTGGACTGTGCGTTTTAAAGTGCACGATTGTGCGTTTTCATTTGTCAGAACTTCCACTTTTGTGTTTTTGAGCCTTTTTCACCCTTTTCTGTTTGAATTGGCTTTTGGTGTAAACATGAAAGTTTTAGATAAAGATGTTAGATTTCTAATGCTTTTAGTTTGACTTAAAAATAATATTTAGATTTTGAGTTATGACAAAAATACTACAAGTAGGTCTTGATACAATTTTACGAAAATTCAGCATAACTATTTTTAAGTGAACCCAAAAGTCATAGTATGGTCCCAAACCTCAAAACTTGATTACTAGGAGTTAACTAGGATGTGTAGGAGTAATTTAACTTATGATATCATGGATCAAACTTGGTTTTGTTTTGAAAATTAATAGGTTTTGCAAATTTACCAAATGAGACGAACTTAGGTAAACTTTGGAATTAATCAGAATTAGCCTATGAAACGTATATGTATATGCTACTGCACTCATATGTGGATTGTGTATATACTCGGTTGAGGCGTTATGATTTTGGTTACTTTGATTTCGGAGAAATAATCGGAAATGCTAGTTTTTACGAAAATAGACGAACTTTGTCAAATAAATGTTTTATGATCGGATAACTTGTAGTAGACTTTGAAAACATGTTAGTATCATTGAATGTGAATGAATTGATATGGGATTGGGTGTTTAATATGATGAAGGTCGTGATGTGGCTAGATGTTCGTCTTTATGTGAAATCTGAATTTGAAACTTTATCGTTTCTTTGAGCTGTTAAATGTTGTTGATGATTATGATGTTGATTCTTTTGGTGATTATAAATAGATTAATTGATTATGACTTGTTGATTGTATAGATGTAAGTATTTGATAATTCAATTGTTGGTGAATAACATAAATTCGGGGTGACTTTTATGTGAATGTAGGTGGTGGTGAATTATGCATTGTCGAGTCCTTACTTGAAGTCCATGCATTCATAGTCATATGAGGTGATTTGAAGTATGTAAATGCGAGGTAATTATTACATAGCTTCTACAAGACATAAATGCGGGGAGTGTATTATGTTAGTGGATTCATTAACGGTAAAATTATCTCTAGAATCCTATGGTACCACATGAATCTAGATGATTCTAGAACATTGCATGCATTTTGTATTTGGTGAGTCGAGTCATACTTGATTATGTGAATTGGTGTATATGTCCATTGGTGGACTTTGTTGATGGTTGTGAATATTTGAACCAGGCTCTAATTGTATACATTATTGATTTACATTTGTATACTTGTGGACTTATGATGACGTTGAATTTACTAATCATGTGAAATTGAATTATGTTAATTATTTTATTTGATTATGTTTAATTGTGAATTATGAACTAACTACCAGTGGTCGTTTGGTTTACCGCCTACCTTATTTGTATGGATGGGTAGACGGTGTGCAGGACTAGTTTGTTTTGCTTTTGTGAGTTGCTTGAGGATAGCTTGGATGCTACCTCGTTTACTGCATTTTGGTGTCTTAGACTTAGGGCTCTGATTAGGGGTCGGTCTTTGAGGATTGTCTTTATTATGTCTGTTGGATTTTTTTTTTTAAACTATGAAATGATGATGATGCATGTAGTATGTTGACATGGCTATTTGGAGACTTATTTTATTATGCATGATTATTGAGATGATTTATTTAAATGTCGATGTAATGATGTTTTATTCAGCCGCGATGTTTTATGAAAATTATTTATGCATGATTGGTGAATTATTGAAGCTGTAACATCTAATTTCTTTATATGATTGTTTCATTAGCGTAAAGTATCTCTTTGAGAGTTTAGGGTGTTACAATGTGGTATCAGAGCCTGGTTAGTCTTGTCCTAACCAGAACCGGATGAATTTTCTGTTTGTATGTGAATGGTAATGAGTTACCTTTGGTACTTGTTCTCTTGTTGTTCTTACCTGTTGGTTTTGGTTTCTGTGTAGAAGTGAGATGATCGGTGGAGCTACTAGGAATGATGATGCGATCGTAGAGGCCTTGACTGCGATGGCTCAGGTTTGAGAATGGCCTGAGGCCCAAGATTTATCAGTACATCTATTTTCATAAGATCAGGGATTTTGATACTTTGGTGCACAAGTGTCGCATGTTTGATGATGCCGATAAGGCTAAGGTGAACCACTATAAGGCGGCGAATGATAAGAAAGGGAAAGGTCATGGTTTTGGAATGTCGTACAACAAGGACTAAGGGAAAAAGAAGGATGTTGGTAGAGGCTCTAAGCTGAATGTTGCTGATGTGAAGTGCTTCAAGTGTGGAGGTTTTGGGCAATATTCCAATGATTGCAAGAAGGGCGAGAGTTGTTACAAGTGCGGAAAAGTGGGTCATAAGTCATTTAAATGCAAGAAGGAAATTGTTTGTTACAATTGTGGGGAGGCAGGTCATATCAGTACCAAGTGTACCAAGCCGAAAAAGGCGGCGGGGAAGGTGTTCGCGTTAAACGCAGAGGAAGTGGAGCAGCCGAATAATCTTATCCGAGGTAAGTGTCCTGTTAATTTCGGTAACATTGATTTTGAGTTGGATCTTGTTTGCCTTCCGTTGAAGCATATGAATGTGATTTTTGGTATGGACTAGATGCTATCGTTTGGTGTTAACATTAACTGTTTAACCAGGAGTATAACGTTCTCTAAGAAAGTAGATGAGGTAGGTGGAAAGTTCTTGACCGCGGAGGAAGTGAAGAAGTCGTTGGATGGTGAAGCTAGTGTGTTTATGATGTTTGCTTCATTGAAGGAAGGTTGTGAGAAAGGAGTTGGCGATTTTCCTGTAGTGCAAGAGTTTCCAGAAGTTTTTCCAGACGACATTATCGACTTACCGCCGGAGAGGGAAGTGGAGTTTGCAATTGATTTGGTACTAGGAACAAGTCCTATTTTGAGTGTGCCATATCGGATGTCCGCATCGGAATTGAGTTAGTTGAAGAAGCAGTTGGAAGTGTTGCTCGAGAAGCAATTTATCAGGCCGAGTGTTTCGTCGTGGGATGCTCTAGTGTTGTTGGTTAAGAAGAAGGATGGTAGTATGAGGTTGTGTGTGGATTATCGGCAGTTGAACAAGGTGACGATCAAGAATCGGTATCCGCTCCCGAGGATTGATGATATGATGGATCAGTTGGTTAGTGTGAAAGAGTTTATCAAGATTGATTTGAGGTCAGGGTATCGCCAGATACGAGTGAAGGCAGAGGATATATCCAAAATTGCGTTCCAAACGAGATATGGTCACTATGAATATTCTTTGATGCCATTTGGTGTGACTAATGCGCTTGGTGTCTTCATGGAATATATGAATAGAATATTCCATCCCTGTCTGGACCGATTTGTGGTAGTGTTTATAGACGATATCTTGGAGTATTCGAAGTCAGAGGAAGAGCATGTTGAGCATCTGAGAATTGTATTGCATACTTTGAAGGAGAAGAAGTTGTTTGCTAAGTTGTCGAAATGTGAGTTTTGGCTACGGAAAATGAGTTTTCTTGGTCATATGATTTCGAAGGGTGGTATAGTAGTGGATCCGTCTAAGGTTGATGTAGTGTTGTAGTGGAAAACTCTGAAGTTTGTTTTTGAGATCAGAAGTTTTCTTGGTTTGGCGGGTTACTAACGGAGGTTTATTGAAGGATTTTCTAACTTGGCTTTACCGTTGACGCAGTTAACTCAGAAAGGACAAGCGTATGTTTGGGATGCTTAGAGAGAGAAGAGTTTCCAAGAGTTGAAGAAGAGGTTACCTTCAGCATCAGTGTTCATTTTTCCGAATGTGAAGGAATCGTTTGTCGTGTATTGTGATGCTTCTAAGATGGTTCTTGGTGGAGTACTAATGCAAAATTGTCAAGTTGTAGCTTATGTGTCTAGGCAGTTGAAAGTTTATGAGAAGAATTATCCGACTCATGATTTGAAATTGGCAACAGTAGTGTTTGTGTTGAAAATTTGGAGGCATTATCTGTTTGGTTCTAAGTTTGGAGTGTTCAGCGACCACGAGAGTTTGAAGTACTTGTTCTATCAGAAGGAGTTGAATATGAGGCAGAGGAGGTGGTTGGAATTTCTTGAGGATTATGATTTTCAGTTAATTTATCATCCTGAAAAGGCGAATGTGGTGGCAGATGCTTTAAGTAGGAAGTCGCGGCATATGTCTATTTTGATGGTTAAGGAGTTGGAGTTGATTGAGCAGTTTCACAATTTGAGTATGGTTAGTGAGTTGACATCGGATGGTGTGAAGTTGGGAATGTTGAAGTTGACGAGTAATATTTTGGAAGAGATTAAGAATGGTCAGAAGGAGGATTAGGAACTTGTAGACGTGTGGTGTTGGTGAATCAAGGTAAAGGTGTGGACTTCAGATTGGATGAGAATGGCGTTTTGATGTTTTGTGATCGAGTTTATGTACCAGATGTACCTGAGCTTAAGAAGCGGGATTTGGAAGAAGGTCACAAGAGTAGTCTGAGTATTCATCTAGGAGCGACGAAGATGTATCAGGATTTGAAGAGGTTTTTTTGGTGGACTAAAATAAAGAAGAATATATCAGTGTTTATGTATGCTTGTTTGGTTTGTCATAAGTCGAAGATTGAACATTAGAAGTCGTCGGGTTTGATGCAATTGTAGTTTGTGCCTAGGTGGAAGTGGGATAGTATCTCTATGGATTTTGTCAGAGCATTGCCAAAGACTGTGAAGGGTTTTTATTCGATTTGGGTGATTGTTGATCGGTTGACGAAGTCGGCACATTTTGTTCTTATCAAGACCGGTATGTCTGTGGCGAGGTTGGAGGAGGTCTACATTGAGCAGATTGTCAGATTGCATGGTATTCCTTCTAGTCTTATGTCAGACCGGGATCCGAGGTTTACTTCGAAGTTTTGGGAAAGTTTGCAAGCTACTTTGGGAACTAAGTTAATGTTGAGTTCTGCTTATCATCCCCAGACTGATGGACAGACGGAGAGGACTATTCAGAGTTTGGAGGATTTGCTGAGAGCTTGTATTTTGGAACAAGGTGTCAGTTGGGTCGAATATATACCGTTGATTGAGTTAACTTACAACAACAATTTTTATTTTAGTATCGGGATGGCGTCGTTTGAAGCTTTGTATGGTCGGAGGTGTAGGACGTTGTTGTGTTGGTATGAGTCAGGAGAAAGTGCTTTGTTAGGGCCGAAAGTTTTGCAAGAGACTACGGAGAAGGTTAAGATGATCCAAGAGAAGATGAGAGCGTCTCAGAGTAGGCAGAAAAGCTATCATGATAAGAGGAAGAAGGAGATTGAGTTTCAGTTGGATGATTATGTGTTTTTTAGAGTGAATTCTGTAACCGGTGTTGGATGTGCTTTGAAGTGTCGAAAGTTGACACCATGTTTTGTTGGACCATTTAAGATTGTTGAGATGGTTTGAACTGTACTGTATCGGATTGTGTTGCCACCATCGTTGTTGAATCTTCATGATGTGTTTCATGTGTCCTAGTTGCGAAAGTATGTGTATGTTGCATCTCACATCATTCATGTGGATGATTTGGAAGTAAGGGATAATTTGACCGTTGAGACTTGGCCAGTTAGGATTGAGGATCGGGAAGTGAAGTGTTTGAGAGGCAAGGAAGTCGTTTTGGTGAAGGTGATTTGGGTTGGACCAACTGGTCAGAGTGTTATTTTGGAATCAGAGCGTATATGAGGGTTTCGTATCCGGAGTTATTTTCTTCAAGTAATTTTCGAGGACGAAATTTTTTTTGTGGGGGAGAGTTGTAACAGCCCGTTTTTTGCTAGAATTATTTTACTTATTTATTATGTGTTTTTGTATGTGCTTGCGTGTGATTAACTGTCTCTGCGTGTATTTTATTTGGGATAAGTGAATTTTGGCTTAAGAAAAGTATTTTAGTCATTTTAGACTCAGGGGTATTTTGGTCATTTGGTGAGCAAGGGCAAAATAGTCATTTTACCTAGAAGGTTATTTTTAGTGTTTAACTGGGAATAAATATTTTTACTATGTTACTAGTGAGTTAAGGTAATTATTTAAGAGATGGTAATTATTCGTTATTTTTACGGTTTAAGTGTGTAGTAACTTTGGTGAATTAATTGGTAACAGAATTGAGCTCATTAAGACGACTAGATACTTAAGCCCAATTATATGGTGACTATATAAACACAACCCTTGTGAGAAAATTAGGTCATTACATTCATTCACTTATTTCACAAACATTTTGAGAGAGATGTAGAGAGAGAAAGTGAATATAGAGGAGAAAAGAGGAGCAAGAGGGAAAGAGCTTGTGATTGAAGTCTATGAGCTAAAGTGAAGGTAGGGTTTGGATTCTTGAAGACTAGAGGTAAGGGGGATGGTTTCCTTTTCACATTTAAGTTATAATCTATTATTTTCAATTATGGAATTTAAGTGCTTTTATGTTAATTGTGGTTTTTGATGATGACTTTCGTGCTCTTAATTCATGTGAATTTAAGGGTAAGATAAACTTTATGAAATTGATGTGTTATGTGCTTAAAACTCATGGTTGTTGTTGTTGATAAATTGTTTTCATTATTTTTGCTTAAATGGATAAAAATGAAGTTGTTGTTGTTGATTATTAATGAAATTGTGAGATTATGTCATGTTGTTGATGACAAGTTATACCTTAGGTATTTGCTAATTGTGAGTTATGATTAAGTTGTTGTTGTTTTAATGAATTTTGGATAAATTAGGTCGTAAATGGTGAATTGTGATCCTTTGGTGATTTGAGGTGAATTGTTAATGTTGTTATGTTGAGTTAGGTTAGATGAACTTCTGTTTTTGGTCATAAGTTATGGTTGAGAAAAGTTTTGGAAAGAAACTTGGATTTTTATATGAAAAGCTAGTTATAAGTGATTTTGGAAAACAAGTGGTTATAAGTGATTTTGAGTAAGTTGTTTTTGGGATGGGAGAAACATGAATTTTTTCTGTAGAATGTGATATAGCTAAGTGTGAGGAACGCATAGGCAAAAACGGAGTTACGAGTAGAATTTTACGCGCGAAAACGCGAAGTGTGTTTTGCTGTCTGGAGCAAAACGCATGGTCTGGTTCAGGGGGCGCACGGACCGTGCGTTTCCCTCTGGACCGTGCGTTTTAAAGTGCACGACCGTGCGTTTTCGTTTGTCAAAACTTCAACTTTTACGTTTTTTAGCCTTTTTCATCCTTTTATGTTTTGAATTGGATTTTGGTGTAAACATGAAAGTTTTAGATAAAAATATTATCTTTCTAATGCTTTTGGTTTGACTTTTTAGATTTTTAGTTATGACAAAAATACTACAACTAGGTCTTGATGTAATTTTATGAAAATTCAACGTAACTATTTTTAAGTGAACCCAAAAGTCATGGTTTGGTCCCAAACCTCAAAACTTGATTGCTAGTAGTTGATTAGGATGTGTAGGAGTAAATTAACCTATGATATGTTGGATCAAACTTGGTTTTGTTTTGAAAATGAATTGGTTTTGCAAAATGACAAAATGAGACGAACTTAGGTGATTTTTGGAAATAATCAGAATTGACCTATGAAACGTATATGTATATGTTACTGCACTCATATGTGGATTGTATATATACTCGGTTGAGGCGTTTGAATTTGGTTACTTTGATTTCGGAGAAATAATCAAAAATGCTAGTTTTTACGAAAATAGACGAACTTTGTGAAATTAATGTTTTATGATCGGATAACTTCTAGTAGACTTTGAATTCATGTTAGTATGATTGAATGTGAATGAATTGATATGGTATTGGGTGTTTAATATGATGAAGGTCATGATGTGGCTAGATCTTCGTCTTTATGTGAAATGTGAATTTGAAACTTTATCGTTTATTTGAGGTGTTAAATGTTGTTGATGGTTATGATGTTGATTCATTTGATGATTATAAATAGATGAATTAATGATGACTTGTTGATTGTTTGGATGTAAGTATTTGATAATGCAATTGTTGGTGAATAACATAAATGCAGGGTGATTACTATGTTAATGTCTATGGTGGTGAATTATGCATTGTCGAGTCCTTACTTGAAGTCCATGCATTCATAGTCATATGAGGTTATTTGAAGTATGTAAATGCGGGGTGATTATTACATAGCTTCTGCAGGACATAAATGCGAGGTGTTTATTATGTCGGTGGATTCATTAACGGTAAAATTATCTCCGGAATCCTATGGTACCACATGCATCTAGATGAGTCTAGAACATTGTATGCATTTTGTATTTGGTGAGTCGAGTCATACTTGATTATGTGAATTGGTGTAGATGTGCATTGGTGGACTTTGTTGATGGTTGTGAATATTTTAACCAGGCTCTAATTGCATACATTATTGATTTGTGTTTGTATACTTTTGGACTTATGATGACGTTGAATTTACTAATCATATGAAATTGAATTTTGTTAATTATTTTATTTGATTATGTTTAATTGTGAATTATGAACTAGCCTAAACTGGTCGTTTGGTTGACCGCCTACCTTATTCTTATGGATGGGTAGACGGCGTGAAGGACTAGTTTGCTTTACTTTGGTGAGTTGCTTGAGGATAGCTTGGATGCTACCTCGTTTACTGCATTCCGGGGTCTTAGACTTAGGGCTCTGATTAGGGGTCAGTCTTCAAGGATTGTCTTTATTATGTCTGTTAGATTTTTTTTTTTAAAACTATGAACTGATGATGATACATGTAGTATGTTGACATGGCTATTTGGAGACTTATTTTATTATGGATGACTGTTGAGATGATTTATTTAAATGTCGGTGTAATGATGTTTTATTCCGCTGCGATGTTTTGAGAAAATTATTTATGCATGCTTGGTGAATTATTGAAGATGTAACATCTAAATTCTTTATATGATTGCGTCATTAGCTTAAATTATCGCTTTTAGAGTTTAGGGTGTTACATATACTGAGGAGCAGTCAACCACCATTAATTGACTACCGACGTTCTTTCGTGACTCCTTCATCCCAAAAGTCACAGACAATTTTACAAAACCTCAGGGCATGAAAATGATCTGTCGAAACCTCAAGGATCCCGACCCTCATATGCAGAGAGGTCTCTCTTTGTTTATATGATACCGATAGTGCAAAACAAGACCCAGACCACCCGTTGGATGTGGTCGTTTTGTTTCCCATTGACTAGATAAGCATTGTCGAAGGATAAATGGGTCGTTTCCTTTTGTTCGTCAAAGTTGTGACACCGTAATTCAGTGGAGACAATATTTCCTTCAGTTTTCTCCAGAGGTTGTTCATCAGGGGCCTCTGGATCTTTGGTATATGTCGGTGGTGGAAAGGAAAAGTGGAGGCCCCTCCCAATTGAAGGTGGAAATTGGCGCAAGGTCAAGTACTCATAAGAGGTTGGAGGCAGATCTCATTTTGAATATGGTGGGAGTAGTAGGCGACTCCTTCTCCGAAATGGTATTTGGTGAATAAACAAGTGTTTCAATTTCTAGTTTGTTTTGTGGGGAAGGGCACCGGTGAGAGACTGTTGAACAGAGGTAAATGTTAACCATGGGATCTCGTTTTTTAGAAAGGAATTGAAAGGTTTGTTCTAAGATTTCTTCCCTAGTGAAGTCGCCAGCGATCCTCTCGGACTTGATATCCTTAGTTGACGGCGTTGAAGGGCCACTGAGTAGGCTTCTTTTGTCAGCATCAACCTTTCTTTAGACGAATGGGGGTGGTGTACATGCACACACTATAACGGTCAAGTCATTAAGTGCAATGGAATGATTGGTATTTTATGGTAAAAGTGAGTGTACTTGTCCCGATGTCTATGAGTTTAGAGCTTTGATCCTCCAACCTTTACCTGGGAAGCTGTCTTTGAAGGACAAATGTATTCCTCAAGGGACAGTTGTGTGCATATTAGGGGAAGATGGCCTTAGATTCGGACTGAATGGTCCAAATTGCTTTGTGAGATCATTATTCTCATGCGGTCTTGCATGAGGGTTATATCATGCTCAACAACAACAATAATAATAAAGATAAAAATAAAGATATTAAGAAAAGTGGTTAGTGGATTTTATGTGCTCATTTCTTATGTGGATTTTCCTAAAATACAATATAT
>Ga0228711_1006341_pt1 | contig 17625 bp, 5 predicted proteins | sample MedpolnodulmetaG_2_FD_177996 | JGI IMG/M metagenome (GOLD analysis project Ga0228711, IMG submission 177996) | Root nodule microbial communities from Medicago polymorpha collected in Santa Monica, California, United States - brown nodules | ecosystem: Host-associated > Plants > Roots > Nodule...
GTTTTCTGAGAATGGCTCGCCAGAATTTACCCTTGCCGCTGCCTCATGTCCTCTTTTAGCAAACAAGGCCGCCAACCTGTAATAGGATGCTTTCACAATAGCTGTGATCGGGAGTCCTCGAATACCCTTATACACCTTGTCATATTTATTGTATTTGGTATGTTTTTAATTTTATAAATATTATCACTATTATTATAATTACTTTTTTATTAATGCTTAAATTATAAAAATAAATTATTTTAATTATTTTTTTTATATATTATGCATGCAAAAACAGAAACCAATGCACAAATTTTGTCCTTATTATATCCCGCAACTCCAAGTAGAGGGGTATTTAAAATTTAAAAAAAAAAACGAAAATACTCTGCAACTCCAAGTAGAGGGTATTTAAAATTTTCGAAAAAAAAAAATAGAAAAATACCTCGCAAGTCCAAGTTGCAGGGTATAATAAGGACAAAATTTCGTCACTTTTTAGGGTACCCCGCAACTCCAAGTGGAGGGGTACCAGAAATTCAAAAAATGTAGAGTAATTCTGCAATTTTTTAAAAAAGTAGGGCACTTTTAAAATTTTTGACAAAAATTAAGGCAGAAACAAAAAAATTTCTAATGTAGCCAAAAGCTCGTGGTTCTTGAGTGTAAGCATTTTATACATTTTTGTTCCTCTTTATGATATAATAATTTGTTTTTTTGTTTGTACCAGGTGGCAGGTACTATTTTCTTCCTCAACTATGAGGACTCCGACCCACATACACATCCAAATGGGGCCGTCCATGCATGAATGAGTTTTTTTTTTTTTTGTTATATCAAAAACAAAACTAAAACTAAAACTAAAATGACAACATTTATTCATTCAAATGGTAGAATACATCGATTGAGAATAAACTAAAAATTGTTAAAACCATGATGAATGAATTGTGAACAAACTCATAACATGTAAATAAATAACATATAACGACAAACAACCTATAAATATAAAGGAAAAAAGTGTTTGAAATATTCATGACTTTAAATCTTTAATGTTGAAGACGTCAAAATCATTGATTTATTCTACACTGAATTGAACAAACTTGACAAAATAATTTAAATGCAAATCATTTTTCCATCGGATTCAATATGGGATAACTGATATATTTGGTTTATAATCAATTATCCAACTTGACAAAATAATTTTTATTTGTCTAATTCTAAGCATTCTTCTACCACAAGGTAACTACATTTTCCACTCTTTTATTCTGTTTTATTTATACTTTAATCTGCTTCATAATCACATTTAATAATCAAATCATCGCTAGCTAGCTAGCTAGAAGACATAATGAATGATTAAGTGTAAGTTTTGTATCAGTAAAACTTACTAATTATGTCTCTCTCATTTTTGTTTGTTTGACTAAACAGCTTATGATGATAATCGCTTATGTATAAGCTATAAGTTGTTTCCATGAAAAATAAGTTGAAAAAGATTATGAAAAATGTCATATGCTGTTTTGATAAGTTCTCTGTGAAGTCAATTTTACTGTGTCTTGAGGACCATTTATTAGTTTGAATGTTATAGTGTTTGAATACTTAAGCAGTTAGTTGAATACCTAAGCATGAATACTAACTATGATATACTAAGAGAATGGAACATGTAATCATATATAGATGTATATCAAGGTTTGTGGATCGCAGAATATAGTGGTTTGGTCAAATTCTGCTACACAACAGTGATATAGCACTGGAATAGCCTCTATTTGACAACATTTTGTACCAAAAAGATTATCGCGGAACAATAGCATTTTGTCAAAGCTGCTATTTTATAAAATTGCGGGGGTTTGATCAAATTCTGCTACATACATGTTTTTTTAAAGCCCAAAAGCTCAGCTGAAGAAGGTGCCGTTAAGTTGCATCCTGGATCTCGTGACGCTCATACGTGTAAGTTTTTTTCTTTTTGGTAGTTTTCTAATCTTTCAACATTATGCTGGTTGAATTTTTCTGCCTACCTTTACAGTTTTCTAGATACTCTATAGAGATGATTTGATTGTTGAAGTTCGAGATTTCAAGGGAGAGCATTTTAGCCGTGTTCTTGTCCAAGTGGTTGATATATCTGGTGATGGGGTAATATTTTTATTACATTTTTTTCAGGGAGTTATTAATGCCTGTCATGACCAGTGGCGGTGATCATTATGATAGAATTCATGTTTATTCTGAAAACAGACTAATTAAGAACGGCGGTGGCCTATTTACCGTGAGACAGACAGAGAGCTTTGTTGGCCATATAAAACTTTGTCTGAACTATTCAAAAATTGCAGCTGACATTATTCGTCTTAAGGTTAGCGTTTATGAACATTAAATTGTTTTGCGTTAAACTATGCATTTACAACAGGATATGTTGTTATCTACGTTCTTTTTGAGTTTCTAATATATCATCTTATTTTCTCGTGTAATTACAGAATGACTCTATATATGAGAGAGTTGGTTATGATATGGTTTTAGAGGTTGCAATGAAAGTCCAAGATTTTCAGCCAAGGAAACTATTATTACAAGATCCATGGAAATGGCTCTTGACAGAGTTTACCTCATATTATGGCATATCTGTGATATATACCAAGCTGAGGTAATAAGAAGTTGATGTGCTATTTTCGACAGAAATATTTTATTTATTAAACTTTATCTAATTATTGCCGTAGTCGTGTTCATAATGTTCTACGCTTCTGCTTAAATAGGTTCCTACTTCCTATCTTATGTCATGGATGCCGCTATGCCAACAACAGATTGTCTTAAGTTGGTCTATGATCTGTTAGAATCTGTTATGACGAGGAAAAATAGCAACGCTTCTTTGAGCTGCCTGGAGGTTCCATCGACATCTCTTCTGTTCAATCGATGTAACTTAGATTGATTGACAGCATCTACTTTTATAATTTTTTTTTAAGTTATTTCATGAGATTGACTATGAGATTAGTCGAAGTTCTTTTGTTCACAAAAAAAGTTATGACAAATAGACCCTCTATACTAGTCAATTTACTATTTTGAGTTGTGTCATCTGTTTACTTTCAAATGGATTGACTTCTTTGTTTGATCTAATACGGCTCAATTTGGTCATCTAATCAGAATCAACTACTAGGAGAGACCAAGGCTAAAACTGAACAGTTACTTGCACTTACTTTTGAGAACTACACCTCCCTTGATGAATTGCCTTCCTCTGCAGCGAGGATTTCAGACCAGCATCCGGTCATGAAGCGCCTGCATTGAAACCTGCCATTGAGCTTTACAGCCTTCTTCATGATATCCCAACTCCTGAGGCAAAAATCACTTTCTGTCGTTATTTCCAGGTTAGAGAAACTCAATTTTTTATGACGATGAATCGATGATGAGAATTTCTAATTGAATATGCTTTTCGGTTTCATTAACCACTAATATTTTTTCAGGCTGCCACTAATAAGAGGGCTACAAGGTACCGGTCTGATACAGATGAATATATTGCACCTGAAGGCTGATTGATGGGATATTAAGAGTGCTTACCAGAAGATGAAAAAACTATGCATAAATCTAGGGGATGAGATTGATTTTCCAATATCAAGATTCAATGTCAAAATATACTGCCTAGGTATTAATCATTTATTCTCAAATTACTTTTATTTCATTTAGCTCGATGGAATTGTAATACAGGTTATGCATTGTTTCTCATCTTGAATTTTTCTTGTCTGTAGATATATTTTGGTTATGTACCACTTTTTATCAGGAAATGTTCCTGTCCTTACAATTGGCCACATGTCTATTATTGCAAGGTTACCAACCATGACTAAAGTTGAAATACAACAATGCAATTGCTATTTCTTTATCAGTGTTTAGAAGAACCTTTTGAAGGATAGTTTTAAATTAATCATGTGTTGGGCAGTGTCCCCTAGGAGGTAAATGTCTTGTATTGACGAAGATGTTTCAATGTTTTGTTTTTGCAGAAAATGTTGTGTAATACATTTGTTGATGACACATATACGTTGCTGAAGGAGATATTGACAGACTATGAATTCATCATTAGCCACTGGCCGGCCTTAGATCAAGAAAAACTGAAGGCCAAACAATTAAGAAAATTTAGAGGTAGCATGTCTTTGGACTCAATATATGAAAAAAGATTATGACATTGTATGATCCATGTCATCAATCCTATTTAGTTGGAAAAAGAGCAAATTGCACTTACCTCCCCTGAGGTTTTATTAAAACACACTCACCTCCCCTCTAGTTTAGAAAAAACATTAACCTCCCTTAATTATTTCATGATTGGAGCACTTTCCCCCTTGGACACTAACATCTGTTAAATTTAACGGTGCGATTCACAGTCCTTCATCTTAATTGGATTTTTGCGATTCTCCTGCACACTGGTTCAATAGACGCTGTCGTTTAAATGTTTTCTCCAATTTTCACTGTTTCTTCATCGCTTCAACCCTCTTCATCGTTTATATGCTTTCTCCAATTTTCATTATTTCTTTATCTCTTCATCGTTTTTATTTTCTGCATTTTATCATTCATGTTTTTTTACATTCTATGAAATTCAACTCTGTGCATATGAATTTGAAGCATAAAATGTTTCTTGATTTGTCTGAGTGAAATCTATTTGTTTTTTTATCCAGTATCATGAAGCAATGGAACTGAAGCTGTTTTTTGAATCAATGGTTGTTTCTATAAGAATGCATAAAATCAGTTTGGATTTTTCTCAATGTTATCCTCACTAAAGAATTGTCAAATTAAAAGGAACGTCCATTTTGTTTGTTATCCTAAGACTATTTTTTTTGCTGCTAATTGACGGGTACTCATGACATAACTTTGTTTGTCATCCTCACTAAAATATTGGCAAACTAATAGGAACATCCATTTTGTTTGTTATCTATTTTGCTGGTTATTCTTGGCATACAATTACTTGTTATGGTGGCTGAAAAATTGGCAAATTGATATTTATGGAATAATTTTGTGAGTTTCCTTGACTAAATAATTGGCTATTTGAAAGAGCTAGAGATCAGAACATCTTACTAAAGGAAACATGACTTTAGTTTAGGGAGTTAGGAGCTGTAGGAATGTAGTTTGTAAATTGACATGTGAATTCCCAAGCCAAAATAAGATTCCTATGGTTTCAACTTTCAAGTGTCATCATTTGTGTAAACCTTTTCTTTTGGCTATGAAAAGTATATTTTCTCGAGTATTCCTCCTTACTATTTCTTGCAAGGGATTTGAATTAAAACTGAACAAGCCAAAATAAGATTTTGCCTATTATATAGCATGCCTTTTCAATTTGTTTTGCACATGTGTTAATGGAAGCAAATTTGGTTAAAAACTCACTGGTCTGCATATTTGGTGCAGTCAGACAGATTTGGCACAAATTCAATAAATAATCATAAGTTCCTTACAAAGCAATAATATAACAGGAATATCATAGCAAAGACAATGTTACTATCTGCAGAACAAAAAATTGTAGTCCGTATTTGGAACTAAAGCCATTGATAAAAATTCAAACATATCCAAAAGGTTGGTTGTTGGTGAGGAAGATTAATCGTTGTTTGATGGTATGTGATTAAGCAAGATGCAAGAGACAAGTAATGGTTTGAAGCTAGCTGTGTTTTGGTGGAAAAGTGATGAAAGGTCGGTGACAACATTCCACGTTCCTAGTTTTTGGTTGAAAAAGTAAATTAGGGTTTAACTTTTGATGTTAGAGATAATAAACAGTGGATGTTAGTTAACGGTGTTGGCATAAGGGAGGTTAATGTTTTTTCTTAACTAGAGGGGAGGTGAGTGTCTTTAATAAAACCTCAGGGGGGTGAGTGCAATTTGCTCTTAGAAAAATGATCGGGTCTTCCATTCGGTTCAATTTGAAATTCTTGCATATTGAAGGGTTTAAATGACTTTGATTTTCTGGAAAATAACGATGACAGGCAATAGTTGAAACTGAATTGGCCATCGTGGAAGCTTTAGAAAAACAACATGATGATGAATTAGCTCATCTTACAGGAAGACCGTTTGTGAAAGAGGCATATGTGATACCCCACGAGGTTGAATTGAATTTCTGAAACAAATTGGATGTTCTTTTTTATAAGACTTTGCTCAAACAATTAAAAAGCATACAATACAACAAAGGCCAACTAAAAAAAAACGTGTCGCATTTTGAATTATGAAACGCAGAAGTTACTGACTATAGGACTAGGAGGACATTGTTGTCAAAAAATAAACGAGGATGTTGCATGTTACTGTGGCCGCATTACTGAAATTTAACCTATTTGAGACAACAGGGCACACATTTTTTAAGCAAAACTATGCTTCCTTACCTTATCCAAGTTTTAGGTGCTTCTCCGGCTCTCTGCCAATAGGATCAGACATCAATACCATTACACATAAAATGTTACGCAAAGGGAATCAATAACAAGCATTACATGTTGCACGTTTAGCAAGCAACATTTATCGGCAGGAAATACATTTAACAAAATGCATCTCATGAATTTTAATGGATAATAATATTCTTAATGCAGAGTCGAAAAGATCAAGAGATTCAAACACGCATAATTCACCTTTCTTACATGAATACATGCCACATTCAAATATTAGCATGAGAAGAAAAGAAAAACTAACATGAAATGAAAAGCCATCCTTGCACTTTAGCGGATAAATAAAATTTTGAACATTCCCCAATTCGTTTCTTGGGGGAGGAGTCAACAAGGCCAATTAAGCAGCAGTTGCAGTACATGCCACTGAAGCACATTCTTACAGGAAAATGCTTCATCACCTAAGAAGCAAAATTTCATTGAAAGTTTATCTTGCCATGGGATGTATAAAGGCTCTAACAAACCAATTGACCAAATACATCTATTTTTGATCTTCAAAGAAACAACAAATTCAGAATAGGAAGAAGTTTCGGAGCATCAGTCATAATATCATATAATAGTAAATTATCCATTTCTATAGGAAATGTACCAGTGAAGTAACGCCAACAAGTATTATTCGTTGACTTTCAAATTTTCATATATTAACATGTTATCCAGACCTGAGAGTAAATAAAAATAGTCAACCAAAGAGTCTGCATGTCATAGCAGTCAACAATCACGCAACAATTTTAGCACTGAGCAAGAAATGGTAATCAACAGTTGCCATACTAGGATATTTCCTAAAGTGAGCATCTATAGCACTAGATAATAGAAGGGTATTGCTTTGCTTGCTGCTTGACTCTTCTTTTATACTCCACAGCATCCTGCAGAAAACATTATTACGTAAGGACACATTTCGGTAATCACAAACAAATACAAGCACCGTGGAGGACTGGTTTCATAGTAGGCCCAAATGACCTAAGCCGTGGGGAAAAGTGCTACTTATGGTGGGTTAGGAAAACAATAATTTAAGCACCCTAATCTAATTGGCTATAGTTCTACATTACATGTTGCACATACAACAATTTCTCAGCACCTACTCTTATTGCACTGTGTTAATAAGATAAAATGCCACTTGAAGAGCGAACATATTAACAATTCTTATGGAACAGTGGGCCGTATATCCATTTGAAAAATGAAGGGTTTTTCAGGTTATTTACCTGGATGAATAGATGATATCCTTCTGTTTGGGCAGGGTCAGCAGGGTTAGGCTGATCAAGCAGGTCTTGGATACCCACAAGGATTTGCTTCACTGTTATAGCTGGTCTCCACCCCTAAACATGCAAGAATGATAATGTAAATCCACAAATTCAGAAGCATGTGAAATGACATTATAATAGTTTGAAATGGTTACACATTCATCAAAAGAATCATACTTACATTATCCTCATTAAGTATAGACAAGCAAACAGTTCCAGATGGATACACATTAGGGTGGAAGAAACCTTGAGGGAATTTACACTTTGGTGGTTTGCTAGGGTAGTCTTCACTGAAGACCATAGTCAGTGGGTAATAGCCACCTTCCCAATCAGTCTGCGGCAAATGCATGCAAAATAATTACAATGAAATAAATAACAGGGCCCAATGTTAAGCAAGCAGATCATTAATTCGCAAACCTAACACATGGCATAACCTCATGTAGCATAATCAGACATGCATAATAGTAATAACAAGCATAAGCATGAAGTAATTAATAGTAACCACTCAACATTTACGAACATTACCCAAGGTATGAAGCAAGAGAACATTATTTGTTAGCATAAGCTTTCAATGATAACATGTTTGAGTGATTTTCAAGACCTTGTCAGTTAACATCAATTGTAAAATATTGATGGTTACGTATTGAACTAATCAGTTAACTCTTACCATACAGGATAATATAATTCTGTTGTACAACACTAGTATCAGAAATAAAGTATGGATGCAGCAGGATGGATCATTGTCAAGAAAGTGTTGGCATGAGTTGTTAAATTATTCATTTTAATATTTTCAATCACGAGTTGTTAACTAGGTAGTTAGGTGCTGATGGCTTTTACCATATGTTCGAATTTTCCCTAAGTGGTTTCATAATAGTGGAGTGTGTGTGATTATTGAAGGATACCAATTCTACTCCGAATCCTTAAGAGAAAAGATATAGGAAATCGGTTGAAAATTTTGCAATGCACAAAGACTGTGATAGGATTTATTTTGTTCTTCAACTTTGGTTTCTTTCAATTCTTACCAGGTTACTGGACTTAATTTCATTGGGAGATGTTATTAATGAATCATCCGACCCCCTTAGAATATTACTAGTATTTGGTCAATCCATCAAACCACAAATCTAAAACTCTTCAGTACAACAACAATAGTCAAGCCTTATTCCACTAAGTGGGGTCGGCTACATTGATCAAATTACTCATAATGTGTATCATAAACCAATCTAAAACTTTTTGGTGGATAAATAAAATTGAAATGCAGTTGAGCCACTTCTTATTTTACTATCCTTTAGTCAAATGTTCAATGGACGAATAAATTTTAGAAAACCCGTTCAATCACAGGCAACAAGATAAGAAATAATAAACATAGAATGGCACTGCAAATGAATGAGCTTATACAAAATAAGTACCAGGGCGAGAGTCAATAAGCAAAACTAATAGCCATAACCCAGTACTTGATTAATGAAATAAAAAAAGATGCAACACCTTAGGAGAAAAGTCATTTCTTTTAAAAACATGCCATGTTAATTGTTAACACGTATTAGTTAAAGTCGGTGTTGTCAATCATGGTCGCGGAAAATAGCAGTTTGATCAAATTCAACTATGCAATAGTGCTATAGCCACTATTTGACAACATTTTAGCATACGCCTGTACCATAGCGCTATAGCTGCTATTTTACAACAATGTTCGGGTTATACATATTACATAGGGAATAAGCTTGGAGTATTATTCAACTAGACAGGCAAATTTCTTACAATCATAGCATCCTTAAACTACAAGTCCTTCAAATACAGGGCTATTTCATGGCACTCTATCACTAATTCCATTAACAATGCTAGGAAAACAATTTGTCATCACATGAAAGTCCTAACAACGCAAAACAAAACTCCAACAAGACGCTTCCGATAATAGATTGTTAACTAAATTACTCTCAGCAACAAGGTAACAATCCAATTCTAGGGTATTTCGCAGAACAAAATATCAAAAAGCGTCACTATCTATGAAGCACAAGCACAAACACACGGCAGACACAACACAAATAATAATTTGAGAAAATGACATGATTCAATAGAATCACATGTGTCAGAATAGTACACAGACAAAGTGTCACACACATGGGGCACGCCTCTGCATTCGATTAAAAGTGTCGGTGCTACAGAGGTTATTATTATTGAGATTAAATGCAAATAATAATGTATAGAGATATGAAATTACCCCAGCCTTTCCAGGAATAGAGCAATGCCATGCCATCAAATTGATTGTGCCATCAGGATTAGTTTCAGGCTTAGCAACGAAACCCTAAATTGAAATCAAAAAATTAATAAAAACATATAAAGCAAATTAATCGATAAAAAAACAGAGAAAATGTATGGAATTACATGAGGATGATTCTTTCTCCATGATTTACGTTCCTCAGCAAGACGACCACGAGCAATACCAGACATGTTTGAGTGTTTCTGTGTGTGAAAGTGAAACTAACTTCTCCTAATCTTAATGTATTGTACTTAATATTTTTCTAGAAGCTTCGATATTAATTTCGTTGTGTATAAATCTTTAGATTTGATTTGATTGATGGGATATATATATTGTTTCGGAAACTACGGATGAGTCGTCCCTTGATTTTCTGCATCGCTTCGCTGTATTTGCGTGAGAATCACGCCGACTATGTCCCACACGCCTTTCACGTGACTCTATTCCCTCTTATTCCTATTTTCCCACTTGGAAGTTGGAAGGATAATCAAAGTTTTAGTCCCCACTATAAAATTTCATCAAAAAAGTCCCTAATTTTTTCTAGTGAAATGATATTTTTGGTTTTTGTATCGATGCATCTTTTTCTTTGTAAAATTTTGATTGTTTTAAAGGTTGTCGTAAATATAGTTGTTTAAATAACACAACTCATTTTTTTAACTCATGATCTCTGTTTTTAAGTCAATTTATATATATGTTTTACTCCTTCCATTCTAAAATAAACTAGTGTGTTAACCCATGCATTGGGTGATAGACTATTATTTTTCATTTCAAATTGTATTATTTTTTTATTTATTGATGAAAAATATCTACGCACCGTGAATTTTTAGATATGTCAGTATTTTTTGTTAAAAATAATGTTAGTATTTTTTTTGCCGCAATGATGACAAATATGTGTTACATGTTTTTTAAGTTTATCAGTGGTAAATATATGTCCTGTGTATTTATGTATAAATGAAAAATATATTTATGGGTTTCAGATCGTTGTCGAAGAAGCACAGCAGTGGTTGTCCTTTCAGAGTCTTGGTATGTGTTGATTCTATTGTGGTCACTGGTTTCGATCAACGTCGTTGTTGTCTTGTAGAGCTATGGTGTTGACGCGATTATGAGTTATCTCGGTCTGGTTTTTGTTTTTTTTTCATTTTTGTTTATTGGCGTTTATTTTCGTTTTGTTTCGTGGAAATGAGGATGGGTGGTGACTTTGTTTCGGCTCCGTGATTTTGTTTGAAAATCTTGAATCTGATTTTCTGGATTGAAGATATGGGTTCTTTAGTTCTGGCGTTGTTCTGTTGGATGCATATCTCGATTCAACATGACTGATTTTATCTTGATGTTGCTCGAAAGGGCTAGGTGCGTAGATGATTCGTGTGGACGATAGTAGTCGTTCATCATACCTAAAATATTTTATCTGTCGTGGTTGCTTCTTACATCGTTGGTGGACAATGGTAGATTTATGTCGTTTGTTCATCCCTTGATTCGGACTGTGACTGAAGTTTGAAGACCACTACAACTTTGTGGATCCGATTCGTAATTGGTTGCTTTGACTCGAAAAGGTGTTTATGGTCTTATGATACCTTGAAGATAGTTGTTGGAACTTGGGTCAGTTTTGTGTTGGCAGACGATCGCTGGATTGTCGCGCCTCTACGTGGGTTCGCTGGATTATACGTGGCAATGATTATTTAGGACTGTTCTCTTTTATTACCATTTTTGTATTGAATTGTTGGGTTTTGCTTTTGTTATTTATTGGGTCAGGTCTTTGGCCCCCATCCCAAGTCTTGTATATCATTCTTTTGATAAAAATTTGTCCCGTATTTATTTCTATCTATCAATGACAAACGATAAAAATTTGTCCCGTATTTATTTTTATTTATCAATGACAAACATATAATTTTATTGAAAAATAATAGTCTCTTGTTTATTTCAAAGATATTTATTATTATTGAAAAATGTTTTCCCTCTGTGTTTTTGTTTATACTTATCTCATTTTTTAGTTTTTTATTTTGACAAAAAAAACAAAAATTCATTGCAAGAAGAAATGTAGTCATTTGGGATTGTAATTTTTCAACAAACAAAACATCTATTTTTGCAGATTTAATAAATTATAATTCTTGTTTTTTAATTTTGAAATTATGTCATTTTATATAATTATTTAGTTAGATTATTTTTCAAAATTTTGTTGGTGAAGATTTTTATTTGATTGTTGGTTATACTTTGTTACTTTAGCATGTCATAAATGGTGTCATTAAAAAGAAAGTATGTCTTAAATGGTGTAATTGGACTATGACTTTTATGATTCAACCTTACATTGCCACATGTAACTTTTCTTTTAAATTTGATTTTGATATGCCATGTGTATTGTTTATTTTAAACATTCTCATGTATGTGTAGAGTATGTTGTAATTTTACGATGTGTAATATTCATATAGTTTACTTTGATGATATTTTTTAACTAATATATAAATATAAATGTTAGCATGTAAGATGTTGTTTGATTTGTCTTGATGAGTATTTTCAAAATATCAAATTTTTATAATTTTTTATTATGTACAATAAAAAATATTAATGGTCAAAGTTATGAATTGGCATGTGTACAATGGTTGACTGCGACATGTATTTTGGAACGGATAGAGTACATATGTAATTAATTTTGAAAGAGATGTTTATAATATTATAACAATCTCTCTCGCAAAAAAAATATTATTTTTTTACAAAATATGAATTAAATATAAATTTTTAAGTGGTAAAAACTTAAAAATTAATATTTGATTCATCCCTTGGTAAAATAATGTAAAGTTTTTGAAGAGAGATTTTTATAATGTATCAAACATGACTGTTAAAAATAATTCAAAATTTCGAAATATTGAGTTTATTAAATTCACAAACCGAAAATTGTGACGAAAAATTTATCAGGGACCAAAATCTAATGAAAATTTTAGAGGGACTAAAATTTGAAATTTTATAGACCCGAAAAATCATTTAACACAAATTAAAAATAAATATAAATGCAAATACTTCTCGAAGTTATAGGCTACCATGGGCTCTCATGAAGATTCGTCACTGGGTCCGGGTAATTACCCGCAAACTTAAAAGGGTACGGGCACGGGTATGAGCACTATACTACCCAACCCCGCAACCCGCATACATGTATTTATATAATATAATAAATAATTTATGTATATTAATTAATTAATTAATTTACCTAACTAATTAAGCTTAAATCTAAACCTATAAATTGCTTATTATAGGATCTACAAATTGATGATTTAAATCAATTTGATGTTTAGTTTAGTATGCACTTTTTTATATGTATTTTGAATGTTTTTTCGAGGGATATTTCGGATGTTTTTGTATTTGGCTAAATACTACAATTCATATTATTTTATGAGTTGAATTGAATTTTTTTGGATCATAGTGTTATTTCAATTGTGGTGCTTTTTTATTGTCTTTTCATAGTTAAAGTGCGGACAATGAGTGCGGGTATGAGCACTTAGGTGCTCATAGGGTATGGGGAAGGGCACTAAAGTTGTTGCCCACGAGGATACGAGTTCGGGTATATGCATTTTTTACAAACGCGAGCATGGGGATGAGTACTATAGTACCCTGCCTATTGGGTACCCATTGTCATCCCTAGATATGAGACCCACCTTTTTAAACTCTCTTTTCAACTTCTCTTCAAATCAAACGGAAGAAGTTTGTAATCTCTCTTTAACTTCTTTCTTGGCAATTTCTCCCTCTTCAACTTCTCTCATACCAAACAAAGTGTTAAACACTGAGGGTAAAACTTAATGAGTAGAACAAAATTTCAAATTAAAGAAGAATAATGCTATTCATAATTTGAAAAATTAGACAAATTTAAAAGTACATCAATAAATCCAATTTGAGTGAGTTAATTCAACTTATTCAAAATAAAATAAATTATTTAAAAATGTTTTAATTATAAGGAAAAATTAGAAAATATCACTATAAGTGAGTTTCATTAAAAATGCTCTAAATATAAGTTTAGAGTTCTCGAAATATGCTTATAATTACCTTTTATATACTTAATAAAATAACAAAGTAATAAAGTTCTCTTTCTATAGATGTGCCTCCCTCTCCTCCAACATAAACCACATGTATCAACATATAAGAAATGTTATTTAGACAATTTTTTAATTGCCCAAATATCGTATATGTATACGTTGTATATACAACTTTTCATATTAACCATTTTTTTCTTTCTTCAGGTCACACATCGATAGTTAGGGGTAGTAAAACGGGTTGACCCATATGTTCTTTTAAAAAACAATTAATTTTTACTTGGCTATTCGGTAAAAATAGGCTCGTAAAAGAATTCTCCACATGTATATTTTTTTTTTGTTATGATTTATTTAACAGAACAAATAAATTTTAGTCACACTCACGAATCATGCTTATCATTTTGATTTTTCTGCCATTTGAGATTAAGAACACTCAAAACATACTTTGCATCTATGATTTATCAATTGCATTTTTAGCTAGTACTTACCGTGCAAGGTGGGCTGAATGTTTAAGTACAACCTCAAATTAATCCGCCATGCCCCATTTTTTGCGTGGCGGGTCTCAAGGGACGGAGTGAACCACTTTACTATATAAATAAATAACGGGTCTTGTTAACAAGTGGCACTTGTTAAAGATTCAAAAAATAGAAACAATTGATAACTCTTACGTAGAAAAAGTTACTTTTTTTTGTTTTAATATGTTGAATGCACAAATTTCAAGATAAAATTTTCATTTTAAATCTCTTATCAAGTGCCCTAGGGCACTTGTTAACATTTCTCATAAACAAGTGGTATCCTTTCATACAATGTTGAAATACAGTGTCAATTTCTAAATGCTCAAATAACACTATTCAATTATAAATGGGTAAATGGAAAAGGGAGGGGGACCTATACGCATAGCGAAGTAAAAATAACGTTAAGGCAAAGACAAGAGCAAGGCAAGCAATTGAACAAAATTTGGAAACAAGGCATGAGGTAGGACCCTTTACCGCTATTACTTATCTTCTACATCCATCTATTTTGACCATTTGATGACAACTTTTGTTTTTATCCTCTTAGGCGTAAAAAAAAATAGCGAGATAAAAAGAAAAAGAGATTAACAAAACATCTTATGAGTAGGAGAAAGAGTTATCTAAAACTTGTTACAAAACAGTTGTACAAATATCATATTTCTTTATCGGCAACTAAAGTAAGAGACCTTCTAGATGTTTTTTCTGAGTGTACTTCAATTCTAGCAACCTTAATTGCTCAAAGCCCCACTCAATTCAATCAAAATTATTGATGCTGCATAATATATTATGAGCATCCAAGATAAAGCACTACATATAAAGCAATTAAATTAAATAGGAAAAAGAATACTAAAACCCCACTCAATTCTTTCTATTCTTTTTACCAAATCCACCATCTCCACTTTTTTCTTTGAAAATAAATAGTACTAGTCTCGATGGATTCACATTGTTGGAGTTTGTGAAGCGATAAAAGCTAAAGGAATCCAATATTGTGCAAGAAAAAAGGAACACCACCCTAGTAATCAATCTCCTTTGAGATGAAAAAGTTGTGCTGGCCTTGAGTAAAAAGATGTAATTGTACAAGTTGTTAACAGTTAATGGCATGAGAAAGAGTATATTTGTGATGAGAAATGAAGACTATTCAATTCAGTACAAGTCAAGAGGATTCTAAGATGAGATTATTAGCTTCAACCATAGAGAGGGAGTGATTGTGGTCGCCTTCATAAGTAACTACCAACATAGATGGATCATCCAAAGCTCTTTCTACATGTTTTCGTGCTGGACAACCTTTAATACTGCTGCACTTGTAATAACCCCTGCAGTAGTAATAATCATTATACCATTCCATTCAAAATCAACTCAACTCCATAACACTTCATATAATGATATTATTTTTTTTCTTTCTAAATTTAGTATACAATCTTAATATATAGGTGGTCCACCGTTAACCAATAATTAAAAAAATCACTAGACATTATAACGCCTAACAATGTTCATGTATCTTAAAAGTAGAAGTTTATGGTCTTTCTCATTCTTACGCCCGAGACAGTTACTGGTTTATGGTAAATTACCAATCAAGATGGTCAATAATCAAAATTAGATTATTTTACATTCACTAGATACATGAGTTCATTTTAAAATTTGAAGGGTCAATGAGCAATCTAGTTAGCATATATAATAAATTGTTGGTCCTTAAAGTAAGTGATAGATTCAAATGAGAAATCAATTAAAATTACAATATAAGGTTGCTTAGTACTAATAATCAAGTACCTTGGATGAGGTGATCCTTTAATAGGTTTCTGACCATACTTCCTCCAAGAATATTCATCGGTTGGAATATCAGCCATCTTCAAACTTATTGCAGCTACCCTCACCACTCTTTTCAACCTCATTTTTCTACATTAATTAACAACAAATTAACATAAAGTAATTAACTCAAAAAGAAGAACAAAAGAAAAACGAATTTTGAGAGCTACATATACCTCTTCTTTGAACAATGACAGTGGCTAAATGAACTACCACACTTTCCATTACCAAAATTCTCAGAGCTACACTTTCTCTTCAACGAACATGAAGAAACACAAGACTTTCCAAACGAAGAAGAAACCTGAGAGGAATAAGAAAAATCAATGATATTCTTATCAATAACTTCAATATTGTTGGGGATTAGAGGAGGAATCTGCTGCAACGGAGTAGCATGGTAGACTCTAGTTTCAGAAATGGTAGTAGAAGAAGGTAATGGTGCTCTTCTGAAACGTGCATGACCAGTTCTTGTTCTATTTTGATTCAAAAGTGAAATAACATTCTTAAACTTTGAAACAGCTACATCAGCTACGGTTTTATAGTCCATGGAATTAGGGTTTGAATTTAAAGAACATGTTTGTGATGATGATAGTAATTTAATGAGTTTATCTATGCTTTGTAAACCAGAAGCAGCTTCTTCAACAGCATTCTCTTGGAATTTGTTTGCTAAATTGTTGTTTTTGTGTCCCATCATTAGTTCAACGGCCATAGTTACAAAGGAGAAGAAAAAGGAAAGGAATAATAAAGGGACGTTGATAAAGATGGAGGGTCATAGGGTAACTTTTGGTCAAATGATGCCAAAGAATGTAAAGAAAGAAAGAATAATGTGATAGTGGATTGTTTGGTCCACTACTAGGTGACTGTGGTGTCACGTTAACTTCTCTCAGCTTTGTTACTTTTACTGTGCAAAGCAAGATGACTAATTGACCGTGAACGTAGAAAATTGCTGATGACACTTATCATAAGGTTGAAAAACACATCTAAAAAAACGAAATTGCTCCTCGGTAATTAACTGTCAAGGATTTCTTAAATCGGCTGCAGTTAACTGCCGAAAAAAATAATTATGCAGACAGTGGGTTCTGCATAATTGTAAACATTTCCAAGCCATTTTTCGGTCAGTTTTTACCTGTAATTAAACCAGAACATTTCCAAATGCAATATAACTCATACAATATCTTTTACAATTGTTCATAATTAAATCAAACCGACATTTGATTCAAATTACACAAAGGTTTGAAATTCATCAAAACGTTACATAGTGTCCATAATTAAACAACACATTACAACTCATTACATATCATTAATTAAACAACACATTCAACGCAATTGCATATGGAACGAACATACAAATATAATATATTATTTTCCACCATATTCCGAAACATAAATCCGACGTCGCTATCGTCTTCAATAAGCCAAGGCATATAGCTTGCCGTTTTCCATGCGTATTCTTCTCTATCTTCTCCTAGGTCTATG
>Ga0228711_1006346_pt1 | contig 17614 bp, 2 predicted proteins | sample MedpolnodulmetaG_2_FD_177996 | JGI IMG/M metagenome (GOLD analysis project Ga0228711, IMG submission 177996) | Root nodule microbial communities from Medicago polymorpha collected in Santa Monica, California, United States - brown nodules | ecosystem: Host-associated > Plants > Roots > Nodule...
AAACCATTTCCACAGCAAAATGGTTTTGGCATTCCGGTACGGTGATGATGACGGTGATGATGATGAACGACGGTGTTGATGATGAGATTGAAGATTCCGCGTTTGGTTCGTTTTGTTTTGTTTTGTTTGGTTTCATTTGGGAGTGTAGGAAGCAATTATGTTGGGATTTATGCACGGTGCATAAGGATTTTCTTATGCACCATAACCGCTCCCACATGACTACGTGAACTAGTGTACCTATCAACCACAGAAAATCTAGAAGTAGAATCCAATGAGGTCATGAGATCATCCAGTTACTTTGTGTCAAGTTCAATGTAGTTTTTTTTTTTTCCGACATAAAGTTCAATGCAGTTAGTAGTATAGTATTTTTATAGGAAAATTATATGGTGAAGTCTTGAAAATAACTTTTTTAGTAAAGTTAACACTATAACATCAAAAATGTAATGGGTAGCACCCCACTGTTTGTACAATGGCATCAAAAGGTCAGTCCTCATAGTATCATGAATTCATTAGATTAATAAGACTACACTTAATCTAATTTTATCCTACCTTGTTATAAGTGTAACACCCCACAAAGTGTAACACTTAAGACTATCACATAATATCATCAACTCTGTTTGCATGTTAAAGATTCCAACGATAAAATAGTACTTGTAAGTCGAAGATGTTGCAAGCATTACTGAATGAATTACTATCGATCATTAATCAGTAATCAACAATTTAAAAATGAATCAAACATTAAGATCAAAATTAACTTTTTCAAAAAAGTATGTTTCCTGACTTCACCGTAGAAGCTCCCCTTTTTGTTTCTTGCTACCATTTTGGTTTTGTTGTTTTCATATCTTTTTAGTGTTTGCCAAACTTGAGTACTCCCGATGCTTCTTGTAATGCTACATTGCCTATAAAGCCCGGACACAAGATATGATACGGATACGATACTGCACCGATACGTCGATACGGAAAAATTATAAAAATCAAGATATGATATGGCTGGAATATGTTAACAAAAAAAATTATATAATCAAATGTACAATATAATTATAACCATTTTTTTAATATGCAAATATATTAACAAACACAAGAAACCAGTCATAGGCTCGTAGCACATCAACATAAATATAAATAATATTGACGATTAAGAGAATGATGATTAGTTAATTACATACACAATATATCCCAAAAAGAGCACCATAAGTGATATACTATATCCAAAAGGAACATTGTTAGTGTTATACTATATCGATCCAAAAAAGAAGCACTATATCCACACAAAAAAAAATAAAGTTAAAATTTAATCTTTGGATACTCTCCTGATACGTATCGGGAAGTATCGGATAATTATTTTCTAAAAAAATAAAATTTAATCTTCGGATACTCTTCTGATACGTATCGGGAAGTATCAGGCAGGTATCAGTGCAGAATACGCAAGGGATACGGTACGTCATCCCATTTTGAAGTATCTGGACTTCACAACACTGCTCAATATCATTTTTAAAATTTGACCGTTAAACTGTAAGTTTACATCACAAGCATAGATCATCCATGTAAAATTTTACATAAATCTAAAATCATTTGATATGTTATTGAGACTCGTCAAGATTAATGATTTATGTGTTTTTATTGAACATCGTTCATCTTGATTAAATGATTTTAGATTTGTGTAAAACTTTACATAGATAATCTATATGATATAAGCTTACAATCCAACATTCAAATTTTGAAATATATATCTATTAAAATGATATTGAGCGATCTAATATTTGTGTAACATTAAATCGGTATAATTTGATCTCTACTTTATATATTGGTGTAACATTATTCTATTTGTCATTAAAAAAGTGAAAACTCCCTTAAAAAAAGGTGAAAATGAACTTTTGTCGTTGAAAATATGATATATAGGTGACAATTGGGAACGTATAGCTTGTGTGTGTCATTGTGTAAGCAGTACACATAAACACATCAAAGTGATTGAAAGTGAGGTTTTCTATCATCCTAGCAACAAGAAAACTCCAAGCTCATGTGATGTGCTTTAGTCTATTATAGTGAACACAATTGATAAACATGCTTTGGAATGACCCAACCACATTATGAGATAGTTGTTGTTGCTGGTGTCACATAAAAATCCAGATGGGCATGAGTATATAAGAAAGAAAATCAAAATTGGTGGTATGAATGACCCACAACATTAATAGTACGACAAATGCACAAGATTCTGTTGGGGTTGTTTCCTTGGAAGTACTTGAAAATCAATTAGTCTTTCTATATATCTTCTGATGACATTTTTCATTGTATTTTGAAAAAAAAAATTCATTGTATTTTGAAAAATTTAATTATATACACAATGTCACAAACACATATAGTCATATACAATGATATAGAAAAGTGAGCATGAGTAGGTCCAAGAAATAATAAACACTCGGTTTTTTGCCTCTATATTTCTTATTAACTTGTTTGATATATGTTAAGTCAGTTAGGATTGTCTGGAATTATGAGAATAACAAGCACAAACGTGTCCCACACCATGTGTTTTTTTTTTGTGTGTTTAATATTCTCCCTTTTCATTTGGGTCAATAATTATTATGTGGGTCTTTGCTTCCAAATGACATGGAATTAATAATGAGGGTTTTCTACCAAATTTAGCAAATGCTTAGTTCAAGTTCCTAATTGTAAGAACAAATTTGCTACTTATCTATTATCAATACCAAAAGTAAAAAGTTATTTGCAAGTATGATTTCAACTTTTAAATTTCTTGCATGTCTATATAGATATTGACAATTTCTAGTGAGGGGAAGTATGAAATATGATTTACTGTAGTTATATGTTAAGTGTATCTTTGGTTTCACTTGACCAAAATTATTTGAAGATGTGTCGAATTAATTCCGCCAAGTTTTATTTTTTTTAATAGAATTGATTTTGTCTCAAGAATTGATTTTACTTTAATTTAAGATTTATAATTTATTTTTATCTTAGAATCTACTTGTACATATAAATTTATAGTTCAACTCACGTTATATATGAATGAATGTATATAAACACAAACCATTTTATTTTCAATCCTTTTCGTCGAAACTAATTTTATAGAATGAATTTATTTAAAATCAAGGCTTAATAGCAGTTTTCGCCCCCTAATTTTCACGAAGTTGCGATTTTGGCCCCCTAAGAACAAAACTGCCACCTAAGTTTTGCAACTGTAGCAGTTTTGGCCCCCCAAAGCCAATTTTTGGTAAAAAAAAATAAAATAAAATAACATGTAGCACCTTACTTAGGGTGCCACGTCAGCATACACCGAGTCAAAATTGGCCTTGGGGGCCAAAACTGCCACATATGCAAAACTTAGGGGGCGGTTTTGTAGTTTTTTTTCTTAGGGAACGAAAATCGCAACTTTAAAAAAGTTAAGGGGTTAAAACTGCTATTAAGTCTAAAATCAATTCATGTCGCCACATAACAAAACTTACATTAAGTAGAAGTCGAGGTCTCAAGATTCATATCCTTGAGATAATAATAGGAAAAGTGCCGATTTTAAAAAATGAAAAAGAAAAAACATATACAAGTCGATATTTAAAGCACTAATATTTGATTTTCTTGTCTTATGCCGAAGTGGCAGCTATATAGTCATCCTTTCAATTGTGAAAACGAGTAATATCATGTCCGTTCTTTTATAACAAGAAGTGTTATTTAAACAACCATTTGCATAATAACTTATATGATAACCATAAATTTACAAAGAAAATTAGATATTGACATGAAAGTTAAAGTTATCAATTGTACAAATTAAATATTCTTTCTCTTTTATGAGTGGTTTGTAGAGCCTCTTGGGTGCTACTGGTTATTTTTTAGAGGAATAAATAGTGTTATTTCCGAGTCGAGTTTATTTGCTGCTTGTATTTTCTTTGATAGTGTAAAATGGGATGAGTATCTCTTTATTTATTTTTTGTTGAAAAGGTATGAATGTCTCTTGGACTCTTTATTAATTGAATCAATTTTTCAGTTCAAAAAATAATTTACAAGTAGCAAACATTGATTATTGTTAGGGTTTCAAATGATTTTCAAACATCCTAATTCCTAAGGTAGTTTTATCCAAAGTATTTTTCAGATAATCGAGGCTATCCAAAGAATTTATGTGGTAATCGATTCAAATCCTTTGTAGAGAAGGTGTAACCAATCTCTCAAGGAAAAGCAAAGGACAAACAAAGTGTAAGATTAGTCAAACTAGTTCATTTTTTAGTCCAAACCTAGTTAGCTAGGGTATAGGTAGAGTTGAAGACCCACGTCTTAATGTTTGAGGGATGGTTACCTGCAGGTGCAGGGTGTAAATGCATCTCTTCCCATCCCCACAAGGAAAATCCACTGCAGTGAATCTCTGCCCAAGACATCTTAGTTTGGACAATACAAATTCATTTTCAAAAAGCTCTGCTCTTGCCGTGGACCAAATGCATTAACCACAAAAAGTTGCATTTAGAAATAGTACTATAGTTCGTTCTTTTAACTTTAAGGAACTTATATATTAACAATCTAACTTATTATAAGGCTGATCAAAGTTTTACTTCATTGAATCTACACTCTTGGGAATAGAGAAAATAATAATAAAAAATCATCATAGTATATAACAAACAAAACAATGACAAGAAATGATTTTTTTTAATTAACTGTCATAATTTCACATCTCATTGAGTCATTCTCATATAGCATTGCACGCATGCATATTAATGATTTAGATTTTGATACTATATATGTTACATAATAATACACACAATGTCATATATATGCATATGCCAACACTCAACAACAAAAAGGACAATCTAAAAATACAAAAATTCCAATTTAAATTGACAGCAAGAATTCAAAATTCTACAGCTCAGATTTGGTTTCAGTGCATGTGTGTGTGAGAGTAAATTTTGCGTAAAAAGGGTCTGTGGAATATAACATGGTGTGTTACTGAACTTCCGTGAATAACTGAAAATTTATCCAAACAAAGAATGGATATAAAAAAGAGATTATGATACCATAAATAGATAATAAGAATAACAGTTACTAATACAACAAACTGAATAATAATAAAAGCAAAAGATAAAAAAAAAGTGTGTGACAGAAAAGAAAGATGACCTCATTGAAAATTAATAAATGCATTGATTTTCTTTACACTTTCTCTCCTATGATTTCTCTGATGCTAACATCTCATAACAAATGGTTGTTTTAAGGGCACAGTAAAAGGGTATACTTTTTCATAATTTGGACTATTATATATATCTGACTCAATAGTACCCTGCAACTACCAAGTGTGCACAGTAATGAGACGAAGGATAAGGACTATGGTTGGGACTTTGAACCATTGTTTTTGTACAGTATTTATTATTGGGGTTTGTAAGAATTGTAGAGAAATTAATTAACTGCATAGTTTATGAGAAAGGACATGAACATGATGTTGATTTTGTATGATTTTATTCAATACGGATAAGACAATGCTTTGATATATCAATGTATCGTAGATGAATTACCTGTTCCTCATATTAATTTTTCTTTTCTCCGTACTATGGTGCATAACTTTTACTAGTATTTGCATTTATTGCTTATTTGCATCATTCAGCAAAATTTGACTAAAGAATAATAATTTATTGGTTCTTTATTTGTAATTATTAGTATTTTTTTTTAATAAAAAGAAGTATTTTGTTTTTAGTCATACAATATACATGGTTCGTAAAAATGAAATTTGAGTAAGTTTTGTTTTTCTTGGTTCAAGTATATTGTTTTTTTTTCTTTTTGAGGAATGGTTCAAGTATATTGTTTTTGTTACACCTAAAAATAGGAATTGTTTATTTGCTTATTTTATTATCTGTGTTTTTTCTGTTTATTTTTTTCTTCTTTTTCTGCGAAGAAAGCAAGTAAATTGTACCAGCCCACGTGCATAAACCCATAATGTACTGTTTCAGAGAAACAAAGCAGGCCCAACGGTTCAAGGTCTTTCTGCAATACCGTACCATAGGAGCATGTAATTATTATGATTTTTAAAATGTTTAAATATGTTTTTTTTTTATCTCAATATATGAATTTTTTTAATCTCTTTAAAAAAATTCTTTTTAGTACTTGCAAATACATACCTTTTTTTATTTTCTCATTATTGTTTTGCTTATGTTCTTATAAAATGTATTCTTATTAAAATCTCTCTATATGTAAAATATTTGATTTAAATCTTTTAAAATAGAGACTAAAATGAATATTATAAAAAACCAAATGATTTGTTAAACTGGTTAATAAACTTCATTTAAAAGATGAATAGTTTGAAAGAACCCAAATTCAAATCTTAATAAAATAATTATTGGTCAGACTATATTTAACTCACTATCAAACTCCATATTAATATAGCCTCACTCCCCGAGAACCAAAGAGGTAACACAAAAAAATATATATTATTAAGACGAATTTTAATCTGGACAAAATTTGTGGTTAGTAAAACAAAACACAAAGTATTAAAAAAACACAAAGGATCAAAAGCAAAAATGTTATATTTTCGATAACAAAAACAAAAAACTTAATAATGACTAAATTTATTTATTTATTGAATTGATATAATGTCTAGAGTTTGAAAGCAAAAAAAAAATGCATATTTGTTAGGCTAAAATCACAATTAAACTTTATTATTGTTGTTGCTGCTGCTGTAATGTATGAGAATAAAAATATTCACAAGGGTCTATTTTTTCTTTCAAAAGGCCCTTTTAGCCATATTTAAGGGAAAAGGTTCTGTTTTCATAAAGTTTATATTTTCCTTTCCCCGTTTAATTTTTGAATGTCAACTATCACTTAAAAAGGACCTAATAAAGCATTCAATCCTACACAATGTAAATAGAGATTTACTATTTCAGCTTTGTTCAATTTCACAAAAAAGTTGAGGTACTTTGGAATTCAGGTACCCAACATTGATGAACCTAAGAAATGTTACTACATAAAGTTGTATAGGAACAAAACAAAACGATTGTTGTACAAGCAAAGCTATGATTGATTCCAGCTACATGAAATGAAACAGTAAAATTGCTTCATCATATTTTTCACAAAATTAAACAGTTTTCAGCGTAGTACAAGACGTGACAGTTCGTTTTGTTATTGGCGAAAAGAATAGCAAATTGAGCAATGGTGGGTTCTTCTCCCACTTGCTAGTGTCAAGTTGCATCAAATATTTGGTTTGTATGAATATACGATGAATGAACATAGATAGATCAAGAGAACAACTATTAGCAAAGTAGACCCTACTGTAAAATGTTTCTTCATGTTCTCAGTCAAACATAACACCATCCGTAAGAATTCCCATCACACTCTTAGGAGGACAAAAATTCATGTTTTAACAGGACCTTTTGTAACGTAAATTTGTATTGAAGAAAAAGGAAAGAAAAGATAAATAAATATGTACTTTGTACTCTATGACAATGATGGATACACATCAAGTTCATCCTACTTGAAACATAACTTTTTATTAGTTGTATTTTGAATAGACAAAATCAAGGTAATATCATTTGAATTAAAGTTTAGAAGGTCATTTAGGTCTTGTAAACAATTTTTTTTTTGTCTTTAGTGATATTTTGTTCAAATCAATGAAAATTAGCCATATATTGTTGGTGTTTAAATGATAAAAACAGTGGGTCATATGTTCTCTGACGGAGATTAGTTACTGTTGAACGACGATGAAAACTTCATATCGATATCATGGTAACAAAAAAAATGATACAATGGTGGGAGAAATAAACATTGATTGATTTAGGGGTGAATCAACCTCTAGGCATAGTGCGGCAATAGCCACACCAGTTTTCTTTTTCTTTTTTCAAAAACATTTACATACAATACAAGAAATTTGATTTGTAATGACCGACAAAAATTGTCACTATAAGCCCCAAATCAATAAGTAAATCTCATACTTACTAAATATTTTTGATATTTACTTACGGACAAAATCGTAAATAACTCCTAAAAGATCATTGTAAACATCAATTAATGTCCTCAACCTATGGTTGTGGCTGTCATTAAAAATTATTGTTTTTTAAAATGTATTTTTGATTATACTAGAATTCTAAAAATAAATTTTAACTCGATAATTCATTAAAATGTGTTAGAATTCGAAACTGGTTATTATAATCAATTTTTAGAATAATTCTTGAAGTGAATAATTAGAATAAATTCTCCTTGACAATGAACTATTATACTATTCTCCTCATTATTTCGCATTTTAGAGAAAAGAAAAGATGTAGATGTATATAAAACCACCTTTTTGTTTTAATGTCATAAAATGGGAAAAATTGACACTACTATTTTGGTATAAAGTCATGTTGAGTTGCTCTTGAAGCTCTTTTTTAAGTGAATCTAGAAAAGAACTATAGCCATAATTAGAACTATTTTAAATACCATCCAATTTAGCAAGTAATTTTTCTTTATTTTGAAGATATTGCCGGACGCTTTTTCGTTCCATTTTTTAAACAACTGAACAGAAAGAGCAAGAAAGCCCTCACACACCAATCTTGCGTGTTATATGTCTCCTTCAACTCAATTGCCTGACTAAAGGTCCCCTCATATAATCGCTTTAGGAAGGGAATACATATAAAACCATATCATTGTTTCCCGCTCTCCTCAATTTCCAAATCCTAATCAACACCCAACAAATCCGCTATCAGCACCACACCGTACTCATAAGAGGTTTATTTGTCATGCATCATCATCTTCCTTTTTACGGAGATGTGTAGAAGACACGTCACATCATCTAGTATGACGGCCATCTCCCCAACAGGCAGATGGAAGTTGTTAGTCTCCTCATGCTGCTTCTTTGATAATGCGGTAACCATCACACTACTGATGGTCTTAAACCAGTCGAAATGGAGTCACAAAATGGTCTGGTGGGAATGTAAGTGTAGCAATGTTCTTTCCATGTGCGATTTCCTTTACTACATAAAAGGTAATTGAAATATAAACTTAAATTGACATTTTAGTTTTTCCTAAAGCAATGAAGGCCAAAGTTACATTAGTTCAACCCATCTGTGAATCTTAGGACACTCATAGCACATTCTCTCTCCTCTCTTAGTAGTTCTACAAACGGGCAACCCTATCTCGTCTACCTTACTAAGGGTTTCAAGAGAATGGTTCGATAAAGATTTATTCGCCGGAGACGATTGTTTCCCTAATTACTAACCAGTTACATCCTAGGTTCAGCAGAGTTACTACTCAGTCTTAATAATGTCATCTCCTAAGTACTTATTACTAGGGTAAACTCTCTTTCGGTATCTTTCGCTAGTTACCAACTACTTACTTCCTAGATAGATAGTTACTAGTATAATGTTATAAATATCAAGATATAAGAAGCAAGATAGTAATAACAATGTTAGACCATGTCACAACCTAAGTACATAATCTAGGGTTACACTCCTTTGAAATAAATGACAAAATCAGAAACTTAATAGCGAACAAAAAATAAATAAAATAAACGATATTATATTAAATAAATATCCAACAAAATAAACAGAGGTTCATCTTAGAACTCTAACCTAAAAAGATTTATTTACACGTGATAACTAAAAACAAATTACTAAAGATAAAAACATACCCTAGAAAATCAAGGACAAAATAGAAACTCTCCCGAAGCTCTAAAGTTGCATTCCTCTTGAACTACCATAGTTCTGAACAAGAAATTCTGAATGAGGAAGGCTAGTATTTATAGTGAGAGTTTCTAACTGGGTTTGGCTAAAAACGCATAAAATTACGCATGCGCCCTCGGAATTTAAAATGCCCAACACGCATATAGTGCAATTTTGCACATGCCCAAGGCACATGCCTAGGTTTTTCTATGCCCAGGGCGCATGGCATGTGCGCAAGGCGCATGTCTGTGCTTTTCTGGGCCCTATTTCTCCGATTTTCATCGTTTTTAGTTCTTCGTCTTTAAATAACTCGCCTCGAAACTTGGGAACATAATTCCTCCCTATGTAAAGTCTCTTGAGGCCTCTTGAATCTTCACTCTTGGTCTTTTCAAAGTCTTGACAATTCTTCAGATGTTCTTGATTTTCCGATTTGCATGATTTCTTCGTTAATTACTTCAAAACCCCTTAAAATTCCTATGTTTCAGGAAAACTAGAATTATAGACTCAAATATAGAAAACATTACAAAAGTTTCGAAATCGTAGGCAATCGTTCTAATACTCCACCTTTTTGCTACTAAAATCTACTGAAAATGACTGAAAAACATGTTAAGAATAATGTAAGATGACCTGTAATCAGGTCTCCTCCATGACACTTCTACGATTGCATCTCATTTTAGTGATAGGGTTCACAACCACTCTCTCCCTGCGGACGCTAGAAGTCATTGTCTCCATGTTAAGTCATTCCCTATGTGGTTATGGGTTGAGTTTTTAATATTTTCTTTTTGTATTTACGGCCTCATTGTTCTGGGTTATTTGCTTTGGTTTTTATGGTGTTCTCCTTCCTCTGTCTTTCTTTTCTTTTATTATTTTGTTCCCTATAATTAGTTTTTGCCATGCTTCTACTAAATTCTTACTTAGAGTGTTAACTGAGAATTTGACAAAATCGATGAAAATGATATAACATTTATACCTAGAAGACGAAAATGAAACTTTTAATTCTTAAAAACCAAAATCAAGCTTAAAATAAATATATGGGACCAAAAAATCTAATTAAACCTAATAAAATTGATTATACTTTTTTTTTGCTATATAGACAAAGTGGTAACCCGACTAGAAACTCAAAATTTATTTTTTAGTTATAATTTTTTTAATAATTAATTCTATGAAAAATTAATAATTTCATTAAACACAAAAATGTGAGATAAGTACTATGAATTGGGACCTATTTATTATATGGATGAGTAATTTAAATGTATTTATTAGAATGCAAAGTAACGGCATTTACCTTATGATTATATTTTGGGCGCTTCGTCAACGGTCTCATCATTAATTTATATTGTCCGGGTTGTGTTTGCAAAACAAGGTAAAACTTGCAATTCCAGATTTCAAGGAAAACATGGGCGGGTCAAGGTTTGACTAACCGATGAAAATAAATCGTGAAATACTCGGGATGTATCCTCTCGCGACGTTAAGCATTTATGTATATAAATACATGCTCTCTCTCTCTAACACACACAAACAATATGGCCATGACCTTAGATGATGATCAATGGATTGATGAGTTTTTCATGTGTGATAATTCAAATGAGAACAAAGAGCCATTAGACATTGAATCAATGAGCCAAAATGTAGAAAAGGAAGAAGAAACCCTCGTGAATAAGAAGCAATGTCATGGAGGGGATGCGAGTAAAAGTGGGAATTTTAATGTTAAAAATGATAAGGGGAAAGATAGAAATTGTCGCATTTCTAGTAATGAAAAACATGCACTTGCTGAGAGAGAAAGGAGGAAAAAAATGAAGAGCATGTTAGATAGCCTTCAGGATTTGATTCCTCATCTTACTTACAAGGTAAATTGTTACATTCAATTTTAAGATTGGTCAATTAGTTTAACGTTAACCATTTTTCAATGAAATTTTGGGCATATTAATTAATCCTTTCATAAAATGTGCACCAAGAAGTGTTCAAAACTGAACCAATTCAATAGAAAACCGTAAACCGAACCAATTCAAACCGAAATCGCAAAAAATCGCATTCCGTTCGGATTTATTCGGATCAATTTTTTACTCAACCGCAAGATTTGGTTTGGTTTGCGGTTTTGATTTTACCAACCAAATCAAACCGCAATATAAGAAAAACACTAATTAAATATATATCACTTGGACCAATACTCATAGAAACTCAATGAAAATATTAATAAAATGACTTTTCTTTAAAAAAATAAAAAAAAAAGACATTTTTTTTCTTGTTAAGTTTTTTCTTTGCTTTTTCTTTCAAAAATGTATTTATGTCCTACTTGAACTCTTAGAGAATGATAAAAAATTTAGTCTTTTGTATTTCTTAAAAAAATAGGATTACTTTGTGTCCGCGTTTAAATTTGGTCTACGTACTTTGGAACTTTGATTGATGAAAATAAAATTGTAATGTTGGATGGAATTTAAAACATTGCTGAAAATATGTTATGTTTTAGCTTTTTAATTTGATTTTAATGTTGGAAACAAAAAAAATTTATTGTCTAAAAAAACCGCACCAACCAATCCAATCCAAATCGCATTGGTTTGGTTTGGTTCGGATTTTATTTTAAAAGTCAACCGAACCAAACCAAACCGCATACTTATTTATCTTTCGGTTTGGATGACTTTTAACCTCAAAACTGAATAATACCGAACCGCGAACACCGCTAGCACCAAGTCCTTGGTCTGGTCTAATTTTATCCTTCCAAATTTTTATTTTTTTTTAGATTTTCTAAGTAACAAATTTTCAATTATGCTCAAAATAATTTTTCAATATTCGAAGAGAACAAATATTTTTTATTCTTTGTACTATGGCAGGACAATTTAATTTATTTCTAATCAATTTTATCCGTCTACTTATGTCATATTGTCATCCAAGAAAAATGTGCACGTCATTCAACATATACGTCAAAGATATTAGAACCTATATGAACCTCCATGAATCGATTCAATTTTGATGGAGAAATTCTGCTTTATCCAAATTCAATTATGGACTTGGATTTTTCTCAATGGTCAAAATAATTTTGACTACCTCCGGGCTGAATTTTAAATTATCAAGGTCTCTTTCCACAAAGAACCAACTGATTAATACAACACCTAGGTGTAACATTGATTTTATTACTAAGATGCTTTGTTTTTAATTTCATTGGCAGGTAGATTCTGTAACCATTGTGGTTGAAGCAGTGAAGCGCATAAAATATCTAAAACAAACTCTAGAAAAGCTGGAAAAGCAGAAAAAAGAAATGCTTAAATCATTTAGTGAAGCATTCACTGCTGATCAGCGATCTTTTAGTTTGAACTCGCAGATGGTAACTTCAAATGCACTAGCTTTTCAACAAATGTGGTTTTCTCAAAATGTTACCTTTAACATTTGTGGAGATGAAGCACAATTTTGCATATACACAACTAAGAAGCCAAGCTTGTTGACAAGAATATTTTATGTGATGGAGAAACATAAGATTGATGTCATACATGCCAACATCTTAAGCAATGATAATGGAAACAGCTGCATGATCCAAGCCCATGTAAGCTTCAATTTCATTCCCATTTTATCATGCATTTTGTTTTCTTATATTATACTAGTACTTGTGAAGTAAACTTCGGTGACGAGACCTATATAATTTGGAGGAATTCATGTGAATTTCATCCAATAGAAGAGAGTATGTAAGAATGTGTGTGTTGGAGAAGGTGTTCTTACCATTATTCAAAATTTAAATCCGTAACATAGCATATAGATTGATAAATTTGGTTAAAGTTTCTTTAGAAGATATGATTAAAACTCTATTTTTACGATTTCACTTTGAGACACACTCATTTCTTTTGACAAAAAAGAGGTAGATGTAGTAGAACTTTTGTGATTTGTGTCAGCGATATAATGTGCTCAAAATTCGTGTCTTTAGGTGTTTAAGTTTGAATGAACGATTTAGGTTTTCTTCTTTGGTCTCAATGTTGACGGAAATCAACGAGAAACTTTGATGTCAATGATCATGGGATTGCTTTCGATCATGGATCTTTATTTAAGAAAGGTGTCTAGTTGGGAAAAGTTTTTTGCTGCCTCGTAGTGGCACCAAATGTTCATGGATGAAACTCATGTGGTTTGTGTCGCCGATATGTCATACGAAGATAGGCGGTTTTTGTTTAGGTTGAATGAATGACATATTTTTTCTTCCCTAGTCCTTTTTTCGGAGGATACTAACGTAGGCTCAAACCCGTAAACAAACCTAAAGTTTGTCCTTTGACTACTAGCATAAGAGCCAACCTTTTTTTTTTTAGATAAAGCAAACTCCATTGCAACAAATATTGACTATATAGCATATAGTATAGTGGAACATTTACATCAATATATTAGCCAAAAAAAATGAAAAACTCAACATATACAGCATTAAACCGTGAGTATACATGCATCTTAATTTCATCATCCGCAATGTGGATGCAAATAACTCAATTGATTTGTGTTAATGTTGCAGGTGAAACGAGCTACACATGAAAGCCAAAATGCAATTTCAGTGGAGGAAAGTTACAAGCTAGCAGCAGGAGAAATTGTGGATCTTTTAAAATTTTGATGATGAGAAACTTGTCTCATCGTCTCATCTCGTGTAATTCAAATTTTACATTACTTCACAGAAAGACTAGTTAGAAAGCTTTAGTGGCCAAACTTGGATGGTTCTAAGAGTGAATGGTTGTAATCTTTCATGTTTTTTTCTTTTGGTGTTTAAATCAGTCAACAAACTTTTTGCATTTTTTTTCTTCCATAAAATAACAAAGTTTTTTCCCCAATAAAAGCTCAATACAAATTATTTTTTATGTTTTAGATATGTCTGTGTGTAAATTTTCTTTTTACAAAAATCACTATTAGGCTCAATACAAATTATCTAAACCATTAAGCATATCTAACCTATTGTTGAAACACTATTATTACTTTTAAGTATATACGACTTACAAGCCTTACCTAGTAAAAAAAATTACCAAGGAGTTCTAAGTGACAATTCTCACCTCGAATGAATGTGGACAACACTCTACAATACCGGCTCAAGAGCAAAGCAACTCAAACAATGGTTTTAGACCTAAATTTTTTTGATAAAAATAGGCCTCCAAAATTTTATTTTAGTAATTGAATGGGTCTTAGATACCCTTGGACGTGGGTTCAAGTTTTAAACTCCACAAAATTATTTATATCAGTGATTTTTTTACAAGTATCTTGATAAAAAGAATGATTTTAGAAGGTCTCATTAAATTTTTTGTCTCATGCCTCTTAATACATTGGGTCGGCCCTAACACTCTAAGAGAGCTCATATTGATTACATGCAAAATGTGATATGGGATCAAACTTGCGACAGTAAATAGAGAAAATCTTAAGATCGAAGTTCAAGTTAAACATAACATGTACAAATGGAAGTGATGGAAATGAGGTAATGTATAGCAGAAGGAATGTAGCAGTGCAAAGGACAAAGATTGTGTTTCTTCATGGAACGGAAGATGATTGTGTTCGTTTCTGGATAGATGTTGATGTTGTAGAGATTGGGGTTGGGATTAAATAAACTTCTGAATAGACCAACAGATTTGCAAATACTCATTTTCAGAGGCAGAGCCCTTCATGGGCTAGGGTGAACCACGGCCCACTCGGAAAAATAAAATAGTTAACGATTGTATGTCTATTTTACGAGATTTTAAACAATTTTGTTGCGGTTTTAGTGTTCGACATATCTAAATTCCCACTGATTGGTGTAATGGCCCACCTAGAAAATTTAAAAAAAATTAAAAATCACAGGTCTATTTTACGAGTTTTTAATAATTTTTCAACGGTTTGGGTTTTCGGCGATTCTAAAAATGACATACGTGATTTTTGTCATGCTTATACTTGGTTTGGTAGCGGAGATTTATAGACCTTATAATTTTTTTGGGTTTCAAATATCCTTTATATATATTGTCTTGTCAACTCAAAAACAGTTGTATTATAAAAAATAAAAAAAAAGATTCATAATTTATAGCAGAAGTAAACTATGTAATTTATATTTTAAAATTACCCAAGCTTTTTAGTCAAATTTTTAGTGGCCCATCCAAACTATTTTTTCTGGCTCCGCCACTGTACATTTTACGGGTAGTTTGTGAAATGAGAAATCTAACAAGTGTTATTAACCCTTATTAGGACACCTGCCAAGAAGCTCAAAGTAAAAATTTAGCAATTATTATGTCTTCAACAAAAAAAAAAATAGCAATTGTTTTCTTTTTAAAATTCTTAACAATTGCCTTAAGAACATTTGTTCGCATGAAACTTTTGAAATTCACTACTACATCAACAGAGTATGCATACCCCCTCAAAAGAGTAGGTTTACCTTTTCATTGCAGAATAGTATGCAAAATAAACTTTTAGGATTGATCTCCTCTTGTTGAAATTAATTCATCTCATTAAGAACATCGATTTTCGTTCAATCGAATTCACAGAGACTAAACTCAAACTTGATATTTTAAATTATAAAATAAAAATTTTCATTTTGTTTAATTATCAGATCTTGATAGAACAACTATCAGCATTTCCAAATGTGTAAATGTGAGATTCCCATAAATCCTATTTCAAACTTTTAAAAGTTTTGCATGAGATGAAAATGTTGAGGTTAAGAAGGCATAGATAAAACAATTCGCGGAGTCAACAAATATAATGGTAATGGTTATATTATTTTGGCTTAATTACACTTTTGGCCCCCTAAGTTTACTAAAGTTGTGATTTAGGCTTCCTAAAAAAAATAACTCTTTCTAGGCCCCCTAAATTTACTTTCTGTTGCAATTTTGGCCCCCCACGCCAACTTTCACTTAGTCAATGGACACGTGGGCGTCACGTGTGTAATTTTATTTTTTTTTTTAATTTAAAAAATATTTTTGTAATTAAAAAAAATTGTTTTTTAATTACAAAAATAAAAAATTTAATTTTTTAAAATAATTTTTTTTGTTTTTTATTACAAATAAAAAAAATTAATTACAATTTTTTTGTTTTTTTATTACAAAAATTATGAAAAAAAAATATTTTTATTTTTTTAATTAAAAAATAATTAAATATTTCCACACGTCAGCGTTGACTGAGTCAAAATTGGCATGGGGGGCCAAAATTGCAATAGAAAGTAAACTTAGGGGAGAAAAAGTTGATTTTTTAAGGGGCTAAAATCACAACTTTGGAAAACTCAGGAGGTTAAAAGTGTAATTATTTTAAGTGGTTTATTTTTGGGTACAATTTTTTACTCGATGGTTATATTGTTTTGTAATTATTGTTGGTGTATGAAATGTAATTAAATCTCTAAAGCTTCTCACCTCCCGATTCTTACGCTAACATAAGCTATATGTAAGTATTATTTTTCTCTCTCTTTGATTCCTACCGGAAGGTTGCTTTTATGACCTCCAAAAGTTACTGATAACACATGGAAATGACCAAAAAATTTAGTGGTAGTTAATTACCGTCGATTTTCTAGTTATAAGTTAGCGGTAGTTAACTACAGCTAAGGGTATTTTAGACATTTCTATGTGTTATTAGGAACTTTTGAAAGTCAATAAAGCAATTTTCGTCGACAAATACCTCAATTTCGTCCTTGAATTTTAACGCATCGGCCAAATTCGTCCCTGAATTTTGCAAAATAGCTATTTAGTCCCTGAATTTTACAGACGTCCATCAAAATGGTCCCTCCATTAAGTTGGTCTGTTAACGGAGGTGACGTGTAACGTTAACCTCTTACAAGGCTTAACACGTCAGATGCCACGTAAGCTGGGACCAAATTGATTGATTTACAGAAAATTTCCAAGGACCAAATTATGGATTTTCAGAAAATTGCCAAGGACCAAATTGATTGATTTTCAGAAAATTCCCAACGGCTCTTTCTCTTTAACGGGTCTTTCTTCCCCAAATATATAAATTTGAAACCCTAATGTTATAATTTGTCACCTAGAGTTCAAAATCCCTCAAAATTCTTCCATGAATTGATGTCAATGTTCTTCCCCAATTCAAAAAACTTAAAA
>Ga0228711_1006347_pt1 | contig 17613 bp, 10 predicted proteins | sample MedpolnodulmetaG_2_FD_177996 | JGI IMG/M metagenome (GOLD analysis project Ga0228711, IMG submission 177996) | Root nodule microbial communities from Medicago polymorpha collected in Santa Monica, California, United States - brown nodules | ecosystem: Host-associated > Plants > Roots > Nodule...
TTTCTTTTACCGAGTTTAAATATTATGTATTGTCCTTATCAATTGATTTATACTCACGAAGACTTGTGTTTACCATAATATGCAAGCTTATAAAATGTTTATTAAAACAAATTCATTAATTGTTTGTGAACAAAAACGTAGTTTTGTCCTAAAATTCAAAAAACCACTTAGGTTATACATCTTCCGGTCACTATTATAAATAAAGATTAACATTTTATGTTCATTCATTAAATTATGTATATGGTCTATAATAAAAACTATATACATCATTAATTGAATGAACTATTAAAGGGTGTTTATGTTTTGTTGAACTTTTGGAGGAGGCAAAATTGATTCTAAAGGTATATAATTGTTTTTGACATGTTTTGTTATTCTAAATTAGAATTGATTTTGGCTTCATGATTGATTTTACTTTTTTTACGCAAGAATTTACAATTAATTTTTTTACTTAAATTTATTGTTCAATCTACTTTTACATGAAAGCATCTAAACATATATCACCTTACTTTTGTCAATGGAAGTTGAAATTAGTTGAGGTCGGCTGAGTTTCCTCAATTACAATAGTCTTTGCTTCAAACAATCAACTCTAAGGGAAGAATTATGTCCTTCAGTTGTGGATCATTTAACTTCTCTAGCAAAATGTTAGATACAATTGTTTTTTTAGAATAAGTTAAACTACGAAATGCATAAATAAAAGCATAAAGATAAAAGGATAAAAATTGTGATATAAGCTTGTTTGATTGATTGAATTTCTTAATTACAATGTATGAACAGAGTACTTATAGCCTGGCTATTGTCTATTAGGCAAACGACGTGGCCTACAAAGCTTAAACCTCCATTCAGCTAATTTAGCATGTGTTGCATAATAATTCCTTGTTAATTGGATTGTGGCGCCCTATGTTCACAAGGTCCTTTTGTGCGCAGCTCCACTCGAGATCAAGTCTTCTCCCTCACTCCTAGAAGCAGTTATTGATGTTGAAAATAGGGACCATGGGTTTATCACGTCATTGTCTCACAATGAGTGTCTGGTCCGAACATTGATAAAATGTTGTTCGTTATTACCACTCTATCACTGTTCAATGGCTCCTATGTGGAGCCTAACAAAACCATCATTCACCACAATGCAAGGTACACAATTTTTTCACTTTATATCTCTCACTCTTTACTCTCTCGTTGACGTGAACGTTGGAATTTTTGTAGGTACCACCCCCAACACTCATCTCGATAGACATTGTTCAAGTTATGTCAATCAATCTTTTTTTCAATCAATCTCGATCACGTAAAATCAACATCATTTTGATTTAAATGCATTTTTCGACATGGATTTGAATAAAGTTTTGGTCATTTTGTTTTACCAAATCACACTTTTGATTTTTCAATTATATTTTTCACAAATTTGATCTCCTTACATACTATTTTCATTTTATTTTTTTTGGTTTCATATTATTTTCATAAGTTAATTACCGCATTTTTTTTTCAATTTAATTTACATTTTTAATCCTCAAACTACAAGGAAGGACTTTGGGCACTTTTGAGAATCAAGAGAATGAAAAATACTAAAAATAAATAGATCAAAAATGTAATTAAAAAAGTGCAAAGATGAAACTGTAAAAACTAATGTGTGGTGAGAATGATGCCCTTCCACTTCACAGAGCTGAGGCCCCATTTGGATAGGGTTTATTTTGAGTTTATGAAAAATAGCTTATGTAAATAAATATGTTTTTAAATCATAAACTGCCTTAACAAGCTTATAAATAATAAATAAAAGCTTATTTATTTGCATAAACTCAAAATAAGCTCAATCCAAACGGACCCTGAGTATCAGACAAGAGATTTTTTCCCTTTCTAATCGATGTGTAATTAAGGGGATAAATCAATATCAACATAATTCATACATGAACAAATATTATATGTACTTAGGTCTTGCTTGCGTAAACATTTATTTTATAAGCCTATAAACACCCATAAAGTGTTTATGTATAAACTACTTCTATGTCGAAAAGTTAAATAACGTCAAATTAAGATATAAGATGTTTTTATAAACTATTTTGGTGAACTTATCGACATATCATAAGTTATTTTCATAAACTCTTTCAAAGAGTCTCAGAACTGTTTTATGTCAAGTAAACAACTTCAAACAAGACAATCAAAATAGTCTCTCAAACCAAGGAGCTGCTGGTTGATTCTCCAAAGTCTCATAACATTATGGTTTGTATTTAAATTGGTAAGGAGGCTCAGATCATAGTTGCAGAGAAGTTTTATGTACCTTGACTGTTTGGTTTGGAAAATCTCACTCAATTGTGACAAGGCTGTATCATATCCTCAGATTCTTTTATCATTCCATATTTAGAAGGACTAAGCTGTGTATTGGAAATTTATTGCCATATAAATGGCTGAGATAACTCTTATAAGTTTGCTAGTATTTTTGTTTATACCTTTCTTTTCTGTTTTGCATCTTGTTTCTGGTGCAATATTTTCAGCACAACTTATGCTTCTAAACGTTTCATCCTCTTATTCTATTAATATATATTTTTGGCTTATAAAAACACAAACATAACAAGGACTAAAAGCAATACTTCATACATTTCAAGGACTAAAACAAGCAAAAACTCAGGAACTAAAACTGAAACTACAAAAGTAGGTTAGTTGGTTTTGTTTGGTATGAGAAAAAGCAGGTTACAAACAGAGTAGGAAACAAATCACCAATGATTGAACTACAAAAAACCACGTTCCAAAGAATGTTGGCTAGTAGTTTACTAAAGAAATTAATCAATTGGTACTCTCTAAGATTTCAAGTATATGAAGAGCAAGTCTTCAGTTTCGCAATCGAATTCATTTTAACGACAATAATCAATCTATCTCATACCAGCTTCAACAACCAAACCATTCATTAGCTCTGTTTTCTATCATGAATATCAACTTGAAACCATATATAATAATCAATCTAAAAAAAATATGAATAGTTAAAGGTATCACACCATTACAGTACAGATGTTTGATGGCATCCGACATAATAATTGTCAAAACAGCAATCAGTTGCATGATAGTATGACTGCCAAATACAGCTAATCAGATCATAATCTACATAGAGACAACGATAAGAAGTAAATATTAAGCTAACCCTTTTAGAATAAGATCCCGAAATATAATACAGATCGTCTTGTCTTGTAAAGTCCTCAATCAAAATTACAAATGACCCGTCTCGCTATTCCATCACGAGTCGATGAAAACCCCTGAGTAGAAAAAATCTCAGGACTGAAGCAAGAATATCACCAAGTTGCTGAAGACTTGTTGCAATGAGCAAAGCAATTTAGTGGCTTGAAGTCATTTAGAAGCTATTTCTCATGATTTTTCAAAGAATCAATCCGAATCTTAAATCTTCGACCGTCTAAATTCAAACCATATCTCATAGTGATTAAACAGAATACTATCATGTGTATGCTTCCCGAGATACTCAAGTCCTAAACCCGTAAGCCTCTTTGTGCATTCCTCTCCTCCCAACCTTGAACAGAACTTTATATTATGCGATACATAGATTCGTCCATCATAAGGTTTCAATTTGGATGCTAATCTTTCCAGTCCAATCCATACAAGTTTATCAGGCATATGAAGAAATACAGCACTAGCGTAAATCAAATCATAAGTTACACCAGAACCGAACTTACTGAAATCCATGTCCTCGCCCTTGACTATCAAAGGTCGTTTGTGTAAGAGACCTTGTGCTGGAAGCTCGTACCTAAATGCAGCCATCAGAGAGAGCTCATCTCTTTCAAGACAATGAAAGTGTTCAGGGTTTAGATATCGAATGAAATGCAAACCAACTCGAAGTGTGCCACAACCTATCTCAAGCACCTGTGAATCTGGTCTGAGCTGAATCGCTTGAGCAAGAAACTCGTATACATCCCTTCCACCTGCCCAAGGTTCACCATAGTTACTATGGTGCTCTTCAACTAGAAGTTCTCCGGGGCATGGAAATGCGGTGTGGTTATTTGAGTCAGGTCCGTCATAGTGTGATATGCCCTTAAATCTGCACATGGAGGGATAAAATATAATCAGGAAACCCAACAGGGAAGACATATAGTCATGATCAAACAAAATGAAATTAGAAATTTCAACCATTTCTATGAAACTATGAACTTGACTTGAGCGTGAATTTAAACAGGATAAAGCGTTGAATTATAACCAATGATGATGAATAAATGGTTAAAATTTTAACAGCTTCATAGTTATTAATGCATGTGTATATATTTTTTCACAATCTCAACACTTTGATTTTTCAATCAACTGCACTTATCCTCTGAAGTGTTACCTCTCAATTTAGAGGAGCCAAATCCCGTAACCATAAAAATTTCTGGTGTGGCTACCAAAACAATCAGATCTTTTCTTCGGAATCTTATGGAGAGATAGACAAATATGGACATTAAGTAAACAAGTGCTCTATAGTTATGAAGCAATCATAATCTAAGGCCAGGACCAAAACATTCTTTAATACCTTAATTTAATCTTATTATAAATATTATAAAAACATTCTTTTGCACTTTTAAACTATGCTATATATGGTGTTTGACTTTGAAAACCCATGTGCTTGTTCACAACTGAACAGATCAGTTATCATCTGTACAGGCTGTAAAGCAAAGGTCAGAGAGAGGGAAGCATCTATACCACAAATTGTAAATTAAAAATTGAGAAACATCCCAATTCAAAAGAATGTGAAGACAATGTTTAATACACATTTTCACACAAGATGGACATAAAGCGAATAAACTTCAGTGTAAAGCGTAGAATCATTTAAACAAGGGAAATGTTAACGAGTACCCTAAGGGCCCTTTTTAAGGACTTTATATAGTAAATTTTTATGGAAACTTGTGCATTTAATGCATCGGAAATTGGAACATTAGACTTTTTCAATGGATATTTTCTTAATTGGGAATCCTTAAAGAGTTCCCTTAGGGCACTCGTTTGCAATACCCTTTAAACAATACTGGAGATGTAATCCCCTAAAAAAAAAAATACTAGAGAAACCAATCAAAGCAGGAATATGGAAATTTCCTGGTATTCCAATTTCCACTAACTGTTGCCGACCCCTGCACTATTTCAGTGCTACCCAGCTAATCTACTATTCGGCATGCTTATTTATTTTCCTACATTGGTTAATATATTAAGTCCAAGTTATTGGAACCAATTCTCCCACCTCACTCCACGTTCTATCTCTACCAAAAAAACACTTCCAATGCAATCTACAAATGCCATGATTTTGAGAAAATCTAATTCTAAGGAGTAAAGCCTCTAATCAAGTAAATAACATTAAAATGTGGTATAACAAAACAGATATATAGTGTGTCACACACACACACATGGATATAATAAATTGAATAGACGGATCTTACTGTCTAAGATCCTCAAGTTGTTGAGCTCTAGTGCGAGGGTTAATACCCTTGCGGAGCACATTTTCTTGCATATGAAGTCCATTTGCTTGTATTTGACCTTTCACCCAGTCAACATCCTCCTTCCTTGTAGCTAAAAATCCATTACCTCTGCTAGAGTCAGACGAACCAACATCAACGTTCCTAACTTTGTTGGCAGGGGTGGATGAAGGTTGTGAAGGGCATGAGCAAGAAGAGAGAGACGACAAAAGGAAAAACAGGAAAACAGCAGCTACTGAAACAGTGAGAACCAGAGCCGGCACTGTCATCACTACGCCTTTCGACATAGCCCGAGGAACTGAAAGCGCCATCAATGACTACACCTTTTAATCTCACCCTGTGAAGCTGGCAGAAACAACCAAATCAACACTAAGCAAATATCCCATTTCTAATCACAAATAGCATAAAATAGTAATTTCTTCAAACTCTACTACTCTAAAAAGCGCCTTAATACTGCTATTTGACAATACTGTAAAATTGATTTTGATTAAAATTGAGTTGAAGAAGGTAAAGTGATTTATGTTTGGATACATTCATGTAAAAGTGCATTGAACTATAAATCAGTGTGTAAAAATCAGTTCTAGAATCAAAAGCTACAAATCCTAGCTTCAAGTAGAATCAATTATGGAGGCAAAATCAATTCTACTTGAAAGCAACCAAACAAGTCAGAATCAATTCTACACCTCCATAATCAGTTTTGGCCCCTCTAGAAGTGGAACCAAACATACACTTAGCCTATATTTGGTTGGGCGGACAACTTTCACGTCTCGGCAAAAGCACTGCATGAATTCACGTTTACAGCACGGCAAAAAGTGCTCCAAACGTGCGGAAGGGGTGGTAAAACGCAGAAGCAAACACATAATTAGTACTAAATAGCGTGTATTACAGAACAATAACGACTTGTTCAAATTTAATTACGCTACAGCACCGCTATTTAACAACACTAGCCATTGCTCATTTAGACTTGTAATAATCTCAATACTCACTTAACCACAATACTAAAAAAAAATCCTAATTTGAATGACATGTATAGAAATATAATGCATAAATCTAGAAAGTAGTTAAATCAAATCAAACCCCAAATTGAAATATCCATGTTTAGTAGCTAGAACAATGAATGATTGAGTGACATAATTCACAAAACAAACATAATGGTATATTAGAAAGTGACCCAGTTGAATAATGAAACTAAGGAACAAGAAAATGAAGTAAAAACAAACAATAAACAAAAATACAAATCATGAAATGGGGAACGAACATTACTTGCAAATTTCGTAAAGAATCGTGCCTGTTTAGAGAGTAGATCTAGTGAGAGAGAGAGAGAGAGGGAGTCCGACAAGAGTCACCGGTCGGAACGACAGTAAAGTGAGAGAATTATGATGCCTGCTATTACAGCCTGTTCGTTCGTGATTGGAATTATGATGGAAAACTAATCCTCTCCCAATGTTCTCTACTTAACAAACTATTTAATCATCATCAAACAAAAGTTTTATGAACTTAAATAGAAATATTTAATTGTAATTAATATATTTGAATTTAATTTTTTTATTTTCAATTAATTTAATACATAAAATTTAAGAAAAAATTTCTACTTTTAGGTTGTTTAACATATACTCTTAGAGTATATGTTATCATGACCCTTATTTTATATAGACCTAAAGTTAGCATGACCCTTAACTCATATAGACCTTCGATGTACAACATTTTTGTTAGCAATCAGATCCAGTAGATGAGGCCAGATTCTTCTAAAGAAAACTTGTACTAGTAGGAGCCCAAAAGAGTCAATTTAGTCATCTTATAGTGTAACAGTTCGGTTTAGACTGATTTTCTGTTAGAAAAATATCTGAATCGTTGGTTTAGATTGGTTTGGTTTTCACTCTTTTTTAAAAAAGAAACCAAACCAAATAAATCGGTTTATTTGAAAAAAAAAATTAAAAAAAATTAAATTCTTACAAATTCGTATTTCATGCATACAACATACTTCATACTAAAATATTTCATGGAACTTTATATTTCATATTGTGTTTTTTCATTTTCTCTATTTTTCAAGCAACTTTTAATAACCAATAGATGGATGATCTCAACGGTGGTGAAGAATGATGGGTTAGGTGTAGTTGTCAACTAGGGTTTCTTTTTTTTTTTTAGAAGAAATGAAATAGAGTTTGAGTGATGAGATGAGATGATGATAGGAGAAAGAAAGTGAATGGATTAAGGAGTATTTTATGTTGGACTTTAATTTTGGGCCTAATCATAAGTGTATGAGGAGGAATTATATTAGTAAAATGGGGAGTGTGGTTACTATCGGTTTGGTTCATCGGTCTCTTGGATCTCAAAATGAAAAACTGAGAACCAAACCAACCAAGCGGTTAAGATTGGTTTGATTTGATTTTGAACCAAACCAGACAAGGTTGGATACTTTTTTGGTTTGGTTCAGTTTGGACTATCAGTTTCGTCAGTTTTGTCCGAACCACTTACACCCCCTAGGCCCGACACCAGCCTAGTCTGATCCAAGAGATCTGATTACATAACATTAGACAAAAACTCGTTCCAAGTTTTTTTAATTATGATTTTGTTGATATCTTAACATACAAATGAAAATAAAATATGATTTATACAAAAATTATACATTTTTCTATTTTGATCACAAGTGTTATATTTTGTAAATTGTCATATTTGTAGTTATATATTAATGAAGAATAATTGATGCATATTATAAGTATTTTGTATGTATATAAATTTTATTGTAAAAATTTATTAACGTTACTTTTTCCGTGTTGTTTTATAAATTTTAAAATTTATGTGTACCCACTTACAAATAACGTATCCTATTCGCATTTACACTACGTATCCAGTATTCAGAGATTGACACAGTTCTTGATGCACAACTCCCCACGATTGTGCCTCCTCTCTCATCGTTCTGAATGGTTAGTGGTTTATGAACATGGAGTATGGGTTTTGAGCTTCATTATCCAATCCGAATAAGCTTTGATTAAATCAGAGATTTCTCAAGCCCACATTCCTGATCAGTAGATTTGAGAAAGAATCAGTTTGTCATAACTCGGGTGTCCTAACCTTCACCTAACTTTCCATTGACTAGACACTCTCATAGCCCAAGTTACAATTGCCTATCTATCGATGCCAATTAACAAAATAATTATTTTTAACGGAAACAACATTTAAAAGAAATTTTGATCAAAACTACCTAAACATAAATCAATTTATATTTAACTCACTTTTATTGAAAACATTAATTTACTCAAAATCAATTTTCGTTACCACAAAATTAAACACACATCTAATCTCGTTTGAGTTGATTTCTTTTGAGCTTATATGGACTTATCTACTAACATAAATTTATCGCATTTTCATAAGTCGTCAATGACATTTCTTAAAATAAAAAAAATATTAATGAGTGCCCCTAGAGCACTCTTTAAACACCCAAAGTAGTAAGATTTTATGAAAGCTTTTGCATTTATTGCATTGGAAATTGAAGTATTTACTTTTTTTAAAGAATAATTTCTTTAATAGGAATGCTTAAAGAGTGTCCCGCGGATGGGACACTCTTTAACAAGACAAAAAAAAAAAATATTGTTAAAAAGAAGGCTTAAATGTTCAATTGGTCCCTTAACTTGATTTCAAGTATCGGTTTGATCCCATAAGTAATAAAAAGTCCTTTTAAGTCTCTTAACTTTATTTAAAGTATCAGTTTGGTCTTTTCTGTTAATTTAATCCAAAAAAACGTTAAATTTTGGTCCCTTAACTTATTTAATTAGTATTAGTTTGGTCCCTTAACTTATTTAACTAGTATTAGTTTGGTCCCTAAACTAAACGTTTTTTTGAATTAAATTAACAGAAATGACCAAACTAATACTTTAAATAAAGAATTTAAACGAACATTTTATTACTTATAAGGTTAAACCGATACTAAAATTCAAGTTAAACAACCAAATACATTAACATAGGAATAGGGTTTTAATTTGAGCTTGTCACTGTTTCTTACCACACGAAGCTTTCACTTTACTGAACCTAACAAGACAACTTCCATCTTCACTCTTCCAACAATAAGGTATCATTCAAATCTCAGATCTCGTTTTCCTCCGATTTGTTAACGTTGTTTGTTTCTCACACATGTCATGTTCTTCAAAACAATGTACTTTTTCTCATTTTCAGTTCAATTTCAATTTAGGGTTTCATATTATGATTATGATGAATTTGAACATGAAAATTTCTGGGTCTGTTTTTCTGATATCAGATTCAGATCATTATATGCATTTCTGTTGAATTTTTGAATTTTGTCATTTTCATTTCGATTTAGGGTTTGATTTTGTGATGATGATTGATTAGAGCCATAAGAATTGCTAGGTCTTTTTTTTTGTTTTTTACATCAGATTCAGATCAATTATGTACATTTATATTGATATTTGCTTGAAAATTAGTGTTGATTTCGTGTTTTTCCCTAAATATGTTAGGTTAAAGGGTTTATACATGGTGGATTAGTTCTTTTTGCTGAAAAATGCAGTCTTTCTAGGTAGAAACTATAAACCACATTCCCAATGTTTCATTTGTGCATTATAATTTTATTTTTTTTTGAGGTTTTAATTTGATTTTTTTGGAAGATATGCTAAAATGGGATTTTTTATGGATCAAATTTTTCTAACATAAGTTTCATGTTGTGTGGCACTGTGGCTTAGGATTGCAGTAAATTTTTGCTTGTAAAGCCTTGCTATTTTTGGATTCAAACAAATCACTTGTATTATATTTAATTTCATTTTATTTGGTGTAGCTTGAATTTTGTTTATATTCGTACAGTAGTACCATAGCTAAAACAGTGACACTAGATTCAAGATTAGACCATGAGGACTTTCTTGGTGTTACTTCCAAGATTTCAGGGTATAGATAGCCGTGTTTTGGGTCAGTTCATAGTAAATTTGAATTGAGTAAATGTAAGGAGAGAGTAAGTATGACACGAAGAATATAGTTATCCCTTGTCAATTAGTAGTTTAGTTAGTTACTAATTAGAAATATAGTCTTCATGTTATAGGCGATTGATTCTGTTAACTAGCCCTCTGGATCAAATTACAATGCAAGACTATTGTGCTTGTGGTATGATTTTAATGAAATCTGGGAATTTATATATTTTTTTTGTGTACATTATATTCTGGAGTTAACTTTTCTAATATTTTAGATGTTTAAACTGTAAGATTAAGAGCAATTAGAATCTTAAGTTTCTGGACATGCTATACGTACTTGGTGTGAGGATTGGATGGTTATAGACTTATAACTATAAGAAAAATGGATAATCTTTCAAATTTCAAATAAAGAAAGAGCTGTGTTTTATTCAAGGTTCATTTTATTCGTTGCAGTTTCAAATTTTTTTCAATTCATATAGTAGTATGATGATTGAAATAGTGAAATGTTGAGACTCTGGATTCAAGATTTGACAACGAGGACTTTCTTTGTGTTACTTCCAAGATTTTGCGGTATAGATAGCTCTGTTTTGGGTCAGTTTGTAGTAAATTTGAAGTGATTAGATGTAAGGAGAGGACAAGTCTGACTCAAATAGGTTATTAGTTGTCACTTGCTAATTAGTAGTTAGAAATATATTCTCCATGTAGGCAATTGATTCTGTGAACTAGCCTTCTGGATTAAATTACCAAGCATGACCCTTGTGTTATAATTTTTATGAAATCAGGGAACTTATATTTTTTTCTTGTAAATTATATTCCCAGAGTAAACTGTGCTGGTGTTCTAGATGTTTAAATTGCATTTAGAATCATTAGTTTTTGGACATGCTATACATGGAGTGGGGATTGGATGGTTGTAGAACTGTAATTATAGAATGTTCTAGGTCTAAGAAGCTTGAGAAGAGAGACGTGGATTTTCTTTCATCTAAAGAAAGTGTCTTGAAGAAAACTATAACTTATATGGTATCAGACACAAAAGAAAGGCTTTGATTAATAAGTTTGAACTCTTAATTCCAGATTGGTAGCTGCTTGCTTACATGTTATTTCCATGATTACTTATATTGTAATTTGTATATTTTTATTTAGAATGTCGTAATATTTGCTTTAGTGATTATTTCTCTATGTTGATGGACATTTGTATGATACTATGATATTATTTTCTTTCTTTCCTCAAATTAAAGTACGCCTATTTTCTTTGTATTATAAATTAATATCTTTAAAGCAGCGGAACATGTTTGGATAAGTTTTTTCCCCCCCTGAGAAAGTCCTAAAAACACAACTTAAAACCCACCAAGCATGAAACATCATCTGAATGATACAAGCATTTAATTTGATTGCTAGAAATTAAAGTATAGAATGGAACATTGCTTTGAGCAGTTGACATTCTTTATAAGTTGAATGTGTTTCAAACATGCTTCCACTCGCTTGTGCTTGATCACACACATTCTCCGTGTTTTATTTTGCACTGAACGCCACCTTGATTGAACTTTTTTGAAGCTTGCAGGTTCTGTGTTAATTTCGATTCTGTTGACAGAAAGCGTGTCCATCCGTCCCTCCATTGGCGTTAGCTATGCTACCCACTGCAGCCAAAGAGGCCCAATTACGTGAGAGCAACAGTCAGAAAGTCCACCCTCAACCAATGGAAGAAGCTACGAACCAGAATCCAGAAGCCGTGGAAACCCTAGTATCTAAAATTTTCACAAATATCTCCTCTCTGAAATCAGCTTATATCCAGCTGCAAGCTGCTCATACTCCTTATGACCCCGATAAAATCCACACTGCTGATAAACTAGTTATTAGTGAGCTGAAAAATCTATCTGAACTTAAGCATTTCTACAGGGAAAACAACCCAAAGCCAGTGTGTGTTTCTCCTCAAGACTCGCGTTTAGCTGCAGAAATTCAAGAACAACAGAGCCTCCTGAAAACGTACGAGGTCATGGTTAAGAAGTTTCAGTCTGAAATTCAGAATAAAGATTCAGAGATTCATCAACTGGAAAAGCAGATAGAGGAGGCTAGTCAAAAGAGGGCAAAACTAGAAAAGAATCTGAAGCTTAGAGGTTTGTCGGCTAAAGAATCAGAAGATGGAAATGGGTTTTTCCCTGTTGATCTAACTCCCGATCTCTTTACATCTTCTGTGGAAGCAGCTGCGAAAGCAGTTCATGATTTTTCTAAACCGTTGATCAACATGATGAAAGCAGCTGGGTGGGATCTTGATGCTGCTGCCAACTCAATCGAACCGAATGTCGTTTATGCGAAGAGAGCTCATAAGAAATATGCATTCGAGTCTTACATATGCCAAAGAATGTTTGGTGGCTTCGAGCAAGAAAGCTTCTCTGTCAAATCAGACAATATTACAGTCAATAAAGAGAGCTTCTTTCACCAATTTCTTGCTTTAAGGGAGATCGACCCTTTGGACATGCTAGGTCAGAATCCAGATTCCCTTTTTGGGAAATTCTGCAGGAGCAAATACCTAGTGGTAGTTCATCCAAAGATGGAGGCGTCGTTTTTTGGAAATCTAGATCAACGAAATTATGTGATGGGTGGAGGACATCCAAGAACTCCTTTTTACCAAGTTTTTCTAAAACTAGCTAAGTCAATTTGGCTTTTACACAAATTGGCTTATTCTTTTGAGCCAAATGTCAAGGTATTTCAGGTTAAAGGAGGGAGCGAGTTCTCCGATGTTTACATGGAAAGTGTGATCAAGAATCTGATAATGGAAGAAAATGATGAAAAGCCGAAAGTTGGATTGATGGTTATGCCTGGATTTTGGATTGGCGGAAGTGTGATTCAGAGTAAAGTTTATCTCTCTGGTATGAAGGTAGCTGAATGATTCTTGAAAACAGGCATGCTTTTCAGCAAATCTAAATCCATTTGGTTGTATGTGCTTTGTTTCATTTATCTTCATTTTCTTATCTTGTAAGATAATGTCTTGTTTGTAATTTTTAAGATCCCTTTTAGTGCTTGTAAGATTACATGCTGGATTCCAGGTCTCTTTTTGCAACTCTAACAGTATATGTGGGAGGGATATTGGAAGGTGTATAAAAGTTTTTCCTTTTATTTATGAATTTCATTGCTTTGGGGAAAGAGATTCATGTGTTCATTGTTCACAACAAACTGCATTAAACCAATCAAAGAGTGATATATTATCGCTTCAAAATGCAAAACTTGTGTAAAATAAATTTGCAGAAAACCATCAATTTTACAACACTCTATCAACTATTTAGTTCTAAACTATTTGAAAATAGTAAATAGTCTTTAAACTATATGAAATCCGTTAAATTAGTCTCTAAATTTTATGAAATATGTTTTTAGTCCCTCGTATCTCTTTTTTTGAAGGAAAGTCCATCGTATCTCTTGTCAATATATAACAACAGAGACTAATTGGATGGATGGATTTCATATAGTTTAAAGACCAATTATTATTAGTATACAAGGAAACGTGTATTTGGAAACCTTGTTATCTGTGGACAGCGTAATACCTGGAAACAGGATAACTGTATAAATGGTTGTATTTTCAACCATTTGTTGATATTAATGTCAACTATACAAGGATGCTAATATTGTACTTTAAAAGAGAAATAAACTTATGCTATGATTTTGTTTATATTATCATAAATTGAACTCCACGTATTTGGTGATCTGCTTGAGTAATGCAGACACATCTACCATCATGTCATGTGTGTTCATTAGGCAGTGTACTAACATTGCAGAATACTCCTAATGTGTACAATTTTTAATTTTAATGTACTTGTTTATCTTTATGTAGCTAAATGTTCTTTAGTTACAACAAGGATGCTAATTTTTTCTGTTTTGGTAATCTTGTTGAATAACTGCACAATGGTTCTCGTGTTGAGAAGGATATGATATTGAAATCTGAGATATTTAACGATTGTTTGCTGAATGAATACATCAGGCATCGCTTAAGATATTGAAAATTGAAGAGAAACTATCCAAAGGATGGGGTGGTGAGAACGCATAAATTGAATAATGTAGTTTAATTGAATAATGTAGTTCCTATGCATAAATTGTTGTCTTGAAAAGGAAACAACAGTTTAATTTTTATTTGTTTGAATATTGCAGGTATTGTGATGGAACTTTTTCGCTGGATTATGGAAACCGCAATATGTGCAACAGAGGAATAGGAAGCTTAGGGCTTGTTTAGGGTCCATTTGGTTCGAGAATTAAGAGGGAAGGGGAGGAATTTTAATGGAGGGGAGAGGAGATATTTTAATTAAAAGTGTGTTTGGCTCACAAGGGGAGGGGAGAGATTTTAAAATTATTTTACTGTTTTACCCTTAAACTTAATTAAATAAGGATAATAAAGTAACGAAACAATAACGATGTAATCTATAACAACGCGATGTAGACGATGGAATAATGAATTAGTAATAGGGTTTTACAATGAGTAATAAAAGTTGTTACAAGGAAAAATTCTCAATAATATACAATAAAAGTTGTTATAAGAAAAAATTGTTAATAACATGGAATAAAAGTTGTTACAAGATAATATAACCTATAACCTAATAATAAAGATAATATAACATAATAATAATAAATGTTGTTACAAGGATAATATTGAGATTTTAAATTAATATAAGGATAATTTTGACAGTGCAATAAAATTTGCTCCCCTCCCCTTCTAAAAATTGAACCAAACACTTTAAATTAAAAATCTCCCCTCCCCTCCAAAACTCTCGAACCAAACGGACCTTAACAAAAATGGAAAATAAGTCACAAAATATGTTTGTTTTAAATTTAGAAAATGTTTTCTCTAGAAATATTTCCTAAAAAAACGTGAGTCCCTCCCTCACTTTATTTGTGATTTTTTTTTTCTCTCTTTTTCTCCTTTACGGTTTTATCCAAGTAAATTTATGAAAGTTCAGAGGTTGTAGAAGTTTTAGCTATGCGGAAGGGTTTGAAATTTGCGAAAGATATATGTCTTTTCTGAATCTTATAGCAGAATCAGATACTTCTAATGTGGTTTTAGTGTTGAATGCTCACCACCAATCTCCTAACTATGTTGACTCTATTATTCGAGATTGTATTAGTTTGAAGGGTAGTTTTTGTAGTTTAACTTTTTTGCATGTTAGGCGTGAAGGCAACCAAGCTGCTTATTACTTAGTTAAATATGCTCTTAAGAATTTAGATTGCATATTGCATTGTATTTCTGCAGTCTTGCCTTTTGATTCATTGTCAGTCTTTCATTAATGAATCAGTCTTTATCGTAAAAAAAAAGAAGGTAAATTTATGAAAGGAGTTAGCTTGAAAAATGAATCATTTCTAGACTTATCTTTTTGTCCACTGTTCCTGCATATCATCTATTTTTCTTATTCTCTTCTGTTTGTAGATTAACGGTGAGTTTGGATATGTAAAAAATTTGATGGAAAAAAAGCATCAACTAACTATTTATCTGTACTTTGTTTGGATGTAGTTTTTCCCCCTCATTTTAATCTACAATTTTGATTTTTCTTTTTATCTATTTTTGCTATACAGTTTTGTTGATAAATAAAAAGAAGAAATTTTATGATTGGTTGTATTTTTGTGCATAAGAAGATTTGGTAAATAAAAAATAATTAATTTTACTAGGGATAATTTGTGCAGGAGTCGGGGTTTATTCTCAACTTCTTCGCACATAATGTGTGTGAATCTAAAAAAATGATTATTTTTGGAGCAACTTAAAAAGAGATTTTATTATTGTTTCCTGCTGCTACTATTTTTTTATTACTAAGAAGATTTTTTTTTAGCAGATAAGCAAAAAATATTTATTTTTTTAGTCAAAAAATTATTTTGACTAAGAAATATGGTAAGCATAACGCTAATGCTATGCAATACTACATACTATTTGAAAAAGATAGTCAAATGAAAGGTATTAAAGAGAAAAAACTTAACAGGGTAAAGATTAAATGACGAGAAATTGTTTAAGTATTTTAGTAAAATAAGTACGACCATGGGATTTATTTTATTGTATCAATTAGTGAGTAAAAAAATTGAAGGTTGTGAAGTGTTGAAAATAAAGTGGAAAAATGGAAGAAATAAGAAAGAGAGCAAAGAAAACATTTTGGAAGAAGGAAGAAGAAAATGATGGAAGAAAGGAGAACGGTGAAAATGATGGCACTTAAATGGTCTTTAAGAAGGAGAGATAATTAAATAGATAAGAGAAAGTCAGAAAGAGTGGTAAAATTTGCTAAAAGAAATAAAAGAAAAGAAAGTGGCACAATTGTTTGGTTTGCAAAATAGTAAGCATTGAACATAACATCACAAAATAAGACAAAACAATACGGGATAAATTTTTATGACATTGAATAAGTTTTTGTTTTATATGAATTTTTTGGGGACGAAATGTTATTTTAATTTTTTAGACAACTTGTACATGGGAAAAAAGTTGTGATGTGGTTTGGTGAGGGACAAAAATATTAGTTTTTGTCCTGTCCCTTGCCTCCAATTTGTCATATACATGACACAGTTTTACAAATCAAATACTGGACAACTGGAGTTGTTCTGTCATGTCCTCCATATTTTAGCAAATCAAACGCACTTTGAAATTAAAGTTCAAAAGATGGAAGAAGTGGAGGGAAAATAACAATGAAAATGAGGGACATTTTAGGGAGTTCAATCATGGTTTCTACTTTTAAATTAAACTAAATTGATAATTGATTTTAAGGAGAAAAATACTAGACAGGATGCTCCAATTATTTCCTCATGTTTTACTCTATGGGTCATGATACTCTAGTGTTTTAATTCAGTGGTTTTGCTCAGGGGCGGAGCTACATGTAGCTGAGGGGGTACAGTTGCACCTCCTGAATTCTTAAAAATTACACAGACCATTTTATTTTTATTTTTTTGCATTTTGAACCCCCTCATATTTTGAACTCCATCCCTCTCACATTCTCGGATTCGCGGCTCTCTCTACTCTCAACATTCTCTATCTAGTTTGTGCGACCACCGCCATCCTCCGTCCACCACCTCAGGTTCGTTTTCTAACACTCAACATAACAATCTGAATGAATCAATCTCCCTTTTATATGACTCTAATAGTGTTTAATTGGTTGATTCATTATGAGTAATATATTTGTGTTGTGAAACCATTGTTAGGGTTTTGGTTTTGATGTGTCCCAAAAGCTAGAGCAATGAATACTTAAATGGGTGGAGGCTTAGATGAAATAGCATCAACTAGCAATGTGTTGATAACACAACAGAGCTATTTCAATAGAATTGAAGAAATTAGA
>Ga0228711_1006348_pt1 | contig 17611 bp, 11 predicted proteins | sample MedpolnodulmetaG_2_FD_177996 | JGI IMG/M metagenome (GOLD analysis project Ga0228711, IMG submission 177996) | Root nodule microbial communities from Medicago polymorpha collected in Santa Monica, California, United States - brown nodules | ecosystem: Host-associated > Plants > Roots > Nodule...
ATGCTTGGTTAGTGTTTGTGTCATTGTTTTAGCTCTTGTGTGTGTTGTTGCTTGAAGACACTTAGACCTAGGATTACCACTACCTTTTGCTCCACACATCTTTGTTTTTCATTGGTGTGATTCCGAATGAGGTTGATTTCACAACAAAAGCTTTAAATACGTAGAGTAGTGGTATACCTAAATTTGCATCTCATGGTCATCAAATACCTAAAATTCAACTCCACAATTACATGGAGGATTCCTACGAGTATAAAATATGACGGACTGTATTATTTCCAAATATTTATTTGCATTCTTAATTCACGAGTTCGCGTATTACACCTGGTTTGTATTTTTCCTAGTTGTTTCTTAATTAAACGAAAGACGTATCAAATCTAGCTAAAGTGTCACATAAATGTTCATATTGGTGTGCATCAAACTAGTTTAATTTTACTTCTTTTTAGGGGGAACTAGTTTTATTTTATGTTCTGTAGCATTCAAATTTATTTCGACATTTTATCAAAAAAAAAAAAATCTAGTCTAAGTTTGGTTCCACATTTGGAGCAGCCAACATTAATTTTAAAAGTATAAAATTGATTTGGACATGTTTAGTTACTCTCGAGTATATAGTTGATTTTGCCTTCAGAATTGCTCCTAATTTGAAGTTAAGTTTCGTAGCTTCAGAGTCTAAATGTGTTTTTTATGGTGAACCAATAAAACGTGCACTTATTGTAGGTAGTAACGGTACAAGCTCAAGTTGTAGACATTTCAGGTTCATCATTTCATAGCTAAAATTCCCCGCTTTCACATATTTTAGGCATCGAAGGTCGCTCGATCAAGATCAAACGGTTAAAATCAAGCTCTTGAAGGAGGGAGGTTGTTGAATCATACAAGTTAACGATAATGTGATTGGGGGAGTCTGAATAAGTTAATAGATAGACTCACAATTTTCATGGGATTGTTTATAAAATATTTCAGAACTGAAGTTTGGTTTTATGGTTCAATTGGCTAAAAACGGTTTCAAGTTAATTTGCTTTAAAATTGATGACTTGAATTGAAACATCTTAAATTTAAAAACACTTTAATCTAAAAGACAAAAATGTAAACAACTTGAAAGTTAAATTCTAAAATTGAAAATGACTTGAAATGCAAACTTGTGAGCATGTAAAGTAACATAAAAACAATGCTTTGAATTTAAAATTTGACGAAAAACTAAATGGCTTTGAACTTAAATTTACATAAACTGAAAATAATTTAAAGGCAATGGAATATATACTTATTGTTCTAGAAAGCTTGAGTTTGTTTCTGGCTAGAAAAAAACATCAGAAATTAAGTACTCAACCATATGTTCATATGTGAGAACTATTATTTATAGAGAAAATAAATTAAGTAACAACCCAGTTTATTGACAAGCCAAGATCGTGACAGTTATCTTTATAAACTATTTTGAAGAGAACATGTGCTTGAAATCGACACATATCCTTGGAATTGTCTTCGTCATCTGGTATTATATCGGATTGGTAATTTAATACACCGCATTTTGAATGATCATGTTCCTCACTATCCGTGTCTATGTAGAGAATGTGAGCTGGCTCGACATATCTACTAATTTTGATTTTGTCAACCATTTCCTCTTCAAATTTGTAATTTCCTTCGAACCCTTCCATGTTTTGGTGAGTTCATGATTTGTCAGATTAGTGTGAAACTATTGACTTTGGTCCTCTTCGAAAAATTCTAAATTTTTGCAGTATTTAGAATGAAGTGTCTTTTTGAAGTGATGTGTTCTTTGTTGCGTGTCTCACGCATCACGAGTTCAATCAAGAGTCGCGTGGAAGTAGGATGATGATTATATACATATTTCAAAACTATTGGACTAGGCAGTTCATCATTAACAACTTTTCAAGTGAAACTCTATATTAAGATATCTCCGAAACCTATCTTGTTTTTATTTGTTGGTACTTTCGTAAAAATCTCTGTATTCTATTTTCGCAAACTTCAAATTTCGTGAGATTTCCATCGATGTCATCATGAAAAGCTTTCAAAGGTTCTTCTTCCTGAAACATGGCCTCGTACATCGTCGAAAGGCCTACCACTACTGCTTTATGGACACATGCAATCACTCTTAATCCCTTTGATGAGAAAATTCCTCTTGCTGCTTATTTGGGGCCTCACTTTATCCCCAAATTAGTCAATCTTGATACATACAAACCTTACAGTTGTATAATACTTCTTATTTCACCATGGAGGCATGCACAATGTGCATGCCTCCTTCTACCGTGATTGATGAGTATGTGAAGTCACTTAATAGAGTGAAGAATGCCAAAAGCATTTTATAGTATTACTTTGGCATTTCTAAATTTTATCGAAATGTCTCAACATCCCATTAGAGCTGATATGCCTATGATGAAAGAGACTTCCTTTTTTTGGAGTTGCATCATTCTTGGATTGGCGTTGTTACTCAATTGAAAGATATGTGGGAGCTCGTATCATGTTTAAACGAGCACCTCAATATGTTGAGCGGAAGAAGCACACATGTAATTTTAGATCCGTTATATGTTAGTGTGTTTGTTTCCTAGAAAGTCGTGGGGGTAGTTTTTGTGCATCGCCATCCCTTTATGTTGATGTAGGCACGTTGAGTCTTCTTTTCGTTCGGATTTTGTAATATATACATATAGAGTTCATGGGTGTTAACTCTCTAGTTTTCAAGAGAAGTAGACTCTGGTAATTCGGAGTTCAATCGTAAAGTGACTATAACTTGGTCAAGAATTGTTCCACCCATTAAACAAACTGGATTTCTCCCGAACGATTCGTCCTTTAGTGAAACTCGATTTCTCATGGGTTAACTTTCTACTCTTAACCAACTAACAGGAAAAATTGCCTCACCAATTTCATATATACAAGTTTTATTTGGATTCCACTCTCCTAACATTAGTTTGTATTCCTTCATATAAAGAAAATTAATATTAGTTTGCCAAACATTTTTTCCTTCAACAAATTTCCTCCACTAGAAGTAATCATATTTGAGACTTGCCATATATAGTAAGTGTCGGTAGTCGAAATATGAATCTTGATTTGTCACAATGCGGTAGTATTGCCTATTGAACATTTATTACATATGAATGACACATTATAATGACATCATAGATAATTCTTTATGTTCAAAATGCAATATCAAATGCCATTTTTATTGACTAAATCAATTGGCATGTTGTGTATTACTTACCAAAAAAATGTTTGCCATGTTGGGTATTTGCTCTCTTTTAATAATGGACTACAAACTCTGGATTTTCACACCCACGTACGCCTATATATAGGTTATGATATTGCACACAATAAGCTTACAGATAAAGCTCTTCTAAAAAGTTTACAAATACAGGATAAAGTTTTATTGCACGAGCACGATATCAATGGCGAAAATAATACCATCATATGCTTCATCTCATGAGGCATTCCATCATAGTGATACTCATCTAGCTTCTGATGAAGAAATACCCACAATTGATTATTCTCTATTATTATCTGATGATTCTAATCAAAGATCTATTACCCTTGAAATACTTTGTCATGCATGTGAGGAATATGGGTTCTTCTATGTAAGTGATTAAGTTCATCTATTTATGGGGTGTGTATATATGTACCTCTCAAAATAAGTAGTACAATACAAATTAAGATAAACCTTTAAATTTTTTATTTAATTATTTATCTGTTTTACCACGGCTTTAAATTAAGTTACCTTATAATATATTTTTTGAGGTGAAGTTACGTTATAATTTTTAGTAGTAGAAAAAAATTGAGTATATATATAAGGTTTTTCTAACATGTTGCACATTTTAAGAAGTTTAAAAAGGTAAGTTTGCATTGATAAGAAGTTGAATAATCTACAAAATTAGAGACAAGAAGTTGAACTTGATCTTCAATTTTGATTATCAAACACTTATCGACAAAAATTTGAGAGCAATTTCATGTTTTTTAGTTACTTTTTTTTACAAATGGTTTTTAGTTATATTCTTCATCACTAATTGAATTTTTTCCAGTAACATTGTTTCTTCTTCTAAATTTCAATTTTCATCTTCCAAATTTGATTATGTATCAGATAACAATCCATTGAAAATTATTTTATTTCATTTTTCTATTTGTACAAGTAAAAAACTAATTTGTCATATGTCATGCGCAAAATACTTTTTTTTTTAACAAGTTTATAATTTTAAAATTACTTTAATTTTATTTTGTGTGACAGAATTAAACTTATTTTACTTTGAATAAAATCATATAATAAATTTTGAATATTTATGATGATTTATGTTGTATGCACCTGCAGCTGGTAAATCATACCATGCCAGATGATGTACTCAACAATGTTTTGAAACAAGTTTCAAATTACTTTGATCCAAAAACAATTGAGGAGAGAATGATCTACAGTAAAAAGTGTCCATCAGATAAAATCCTATGGGGACTAAGTGCTGATAATGGGGAAAATAGGGAATATCTCAAAGTTGTTGCACATCCTCAAGATCAAGCTTCATCCAACCTAACCAATCTCAGGTGTATATATAATAATTATTATTTTTGCTGACTTATATGTTGATTACTTTGCAAATACATTTATAAAAAGTAATAGGATATTATATAACTATTGTAGTTCCTCACAACCGGATGAAGTTTCGTCTTCTTAAGCCTTAATGGTTTACACAAAAAAGTTTTACACTGTATCTAATGATGTGTTGCCGTATCATTTAACTGATATGATCCTTAATGTTCTTTTTACTTATTAAATGACGTGACAATGCAAAAGAAATTTACACCGACAACGCATTTAAATGAAACTCATTTTCTTTCTTTGCTGTTATTTCAAAAACATTTAGTACATATAAAAAATCAATTATAGTATTCTATTAATTTCCTGTACTTTTGGTCCTTTTGTGCATCAGCCATATTATAGAAGATTATAACAAAGAAATGAGAAAGATTGTAGTTGGATTAGCAAGAGCAATGTCAGAAAACTTAGGGTTTGATGAAAACTACATAGAGAAAGCATTCAACATGAAGTCAGGGTTTGATGTAATGGCCATGAATCTTTATCCACCAAATTCAAAATCCAAGGGTGATATTGGTCTCCCTTACCACACTGATCCTGGATTTGTTGTCACCCTAGTTCAAGATGTAAATGGGGGTCTTCAAATTCTATCGCACAAAGGAACGTGGATTAATGTTTATATTCCCCATCATGCTATACTCATCCAGCTTGGTGACCATCTTGAGGTTTTTTTATTGAAATTAATTTCCTTAATTTGTCTAAAATAATTTAGATCTCATTGTACCAAAAAAAAAAAACTTTGGACCTCACAGCTCTAAAATGAACAAATATTTTACATTAATCCAACTAAAAAAATAACTTATTTTTGATTTTGTAGATCTTAACCAATGGAAAATATAAGAGCCATGTCCATCGAGTTATTGTTAACAAGAACAAGGTGCAAAGGATCTCTGTTGTTACTCTTCATGGACCATCGTTAGACAAATTCATTGTCCCAGGTACAGAATTTATTGATGATGAAAATCCACAGAATTACATTGGAATGACATATAAAGAATCCTTGAAAGCAAATGGTGGAAATGAGATCGGGGTGCAATCATCACTTGAACAAATTAAGCTAGTGTAATTACACACTCTCCTCACATAACCCAATAGAGGATTAGGGAAAATAAATATTGCTTTACTTGGTTAATTTTCAATAATAATGTAGGAATAAGTTACTCTGTTCTGACTTGCATGTCATATTTATCATCCATATATCCTGTACATTGATATCCATTCGTTATTCTAGTAAGTAGCAAAGTAGCAATAAACTCCACTTGTGATGATTTGTATAATTACAGTATTGAAAAATTCAGAGTACTTATATTATATATATTTTGATATATTTTATCATTTGTTTATGTTTGCATCGAAAATTATTTTATCCTGTTAGTTTATTTGCATGTTATTTAAATAGACATGTATGAATTTACTTGAAGAAATAAGCAAGGAATCAAAGTTTGTTCTAGATATTTAAATTTCTTAAATGTCGTCGTTGTTTATTTCATGAAGGACAAAAGTACGAAGAGAACTTGGGTCAAGTAGATTATACGTACTTCTATTTTAAAATGTTTACTTAAATATTAACTTTACCACCCACTCGTAGACGGATACGAAAGTGAGATCTAGTGGCTTCAACCCCGACTCCGATTCACGGATCCGAGTCGGGGTTGGCGTGACTAGGCCACTATATATTCCAACACAACATATATTCATCACTCGCTAAAAGTGACATCAAGTCACCAAAAAGCATATCGCAGGAACAGATGGATGGAAATAGAATCTGCAAAAATCAATTTCCTTCACCAAGTCATCTCACCAGTCACCACCTCCACATCTAAACTTCTTTCAAATGATGATTTCCTTCGACAGTACTCTGAAACACTCTTGGTCAAGCTACATACTTATGCTAGAATTAGGTCTCTATTATTATACAATCAATAATCATATGAAAGAATGAAATCATATAGCATAGTACTTTAGTGTGTTTCAATTTCGTTTATCAAGGGGAGAATCGATTCCTTCCCTGAAAAAAGGAACCAATTTCACTCATTCTATGACAACTAGACATGACCCTGCAGGTTTTAAATAACTGTTGCGGTCGCATGTAGGATTTTACGATTTTGATAGTTACGGATGTTGCGTTCCGATTGTTCCAATATGAATTAATAACAACATTGCATAACTCTTACATAATGTATAATAATTTTGGTATTAACTTTAAATTTTAAGTAAATTTGGGTGTACTCAAAAATATATTTAATGTGTAATTAAAGTAGAACATAAAGAACCAAGAACATGAAGTACTGAAATATTAGTATTCACATTTCGGTCATACAAAAACATAATAATTTTTTAAGGAGAATGTTAACCAGTGTCCCGTGACATTGGTTAAGCAGTCAAAAGAAGCAAGATTTTATTAAAAAATGTTGTAATAATTAGGTGGTTAAAAGTAATAGTTTACATTTCCAAAATAATTTTTTTACTTTTGGATTCCTTAATCAGTGCTTATCCAATAGAAGATCTACCACTGTTTTTTCCGACAAAATCTACCAATTAGTCGTAGTTGATCACAAATTGATGGATTGAGTAGAACATGCAAAAGCTGGTCATCATTCATCCGAAACACGTAAACAGTGTTTTTGCGAATTGCACATTGAAATTCTATCATCGATTCACGGTTCAGCCACACAATTCATTAAACAGTGTTTTTGAAAATTGATTCATTGACACGTTGACAATTCACATGTGTTACTATTTCAAGAATAAAGATAATTTATTTTGGGCAAACAATAAAATTGCAAAATAAAATTAAACTATAAAACCCAAGCATTAGTAAAGAATGACTCCATTGAGAGAAAAAAAATAATCTGATGGCCATGTATACCGAAAACATACTCCCTCCTGTCTCAAATATAAGAAAATTTTTACTTTTTAGATTCATTCAAAGAATACCTCAATTCTCATTGCCATAATGAAAATGAAATCAATAGTAACCATATTTATCAAATCAAACGTCAAGAATAAAGAATGACTCCACTTTAAATGTAATCTCCTCCGTCTCATATAGAATTTCCGTCCCGTTTCACTTGCTTTCTTGCGCCGTACTACTACTCCTTTCAAGTTGCTCACGCCATAACCATCCATATGGACCCTTTCCATTTCTATCACATAAGTCAAACTTTTTTGTAGGGAACATAACTCAAACCCTTGTTTTTCTTTTTCACACTTCATATCCTAGGCCCATCATTCAAATATATTTAAATAAATGATATAATGTTTTGATTTGATTTGCTTTTTACGAAAATAAACATGCTTATATCATTTCATCTATGATAATATGGTATCATAATATGCTAATTAATCAAGTTAGTTATTTATGCAATTGCTTGAAAATAATCTAAAATTTATTGGAATCTAAGTGTAAGAGGTAGTTTCACATAGACTATGAAAATATATGAGAATATTGATTCATCCGTTTATAAAAAAGTTATTCATATATCTTTTTTTTAGTAGGTTATTCATATATCTAACGTCTTAAGATTTTGAATGCAGACTCGCCTAACATATTTATCTCTTAAAAGTGAACTAAATTGAGGTTCATCACAACCACAGTATACCAATATTCAACCAATTGATTTGTAGAAACCATGCTTTCTTCTGATTTCGCTCTAAACATAAGATTATCTAAAACTATATGAAGCAATATCATGTCACATTCTGGTCAATCCCAAATCTCCATACTGTAATTATAAAAGCTTTAAATACGTAGACTAGTGGTATACCTAAATTTGCATCTCATCTCATGGTCATCAAATACCTAAAATTCAACTCTACAATTACATGGAGGATTCCTACGAATATAAAATATGACGGACTGTATTATTTCCAAATATTTATTTGCATTCTTAATTCACGAGTTCACGTATTGCACCTGGTTTGTAGTTTTCCTCGTTGTTTCTTAATTAAACGAAAGAACTAGCAAATCTAGCAAAAGTATCAGACAAATGTTCATAGATGATACTTTACTTAATTAAGAGACTAATGGAGAAATTTATCGAGTTCTAATGGTGTGAATCAAACTAGTTTAATTTTACTTCTTTTTAGAGGGAACTATTTTTTTATTTTATTTTATGTTCTGTAGCATTCAAATTTATTTGGATACTTTATCAAAAAATTTATCTAGTCGGTTCCACATTTGGAGCAGCCAACATTAATTCTAAAAGTATAAAATTGATTTGGACATGTTTCGTTACTCTAGAATATAATTGATTTTGTCTTCAGAATTCTAACTTATTGAAGTTAGGATTTGTAGCTTTAGAATTGCTTGTTTTTAGGGGGAACTAATTTTTTTTATGTTCTGTAGCATTCAAATTTATTTGGATATTTTATCAAAAAATTTATCTAGTCTAAGTTTGGTTCCACATTTGGAGCAGCCATCATTAATTCTAAAAAGTATAAAATAAATTTGGACATGTTTAGTTACTCTCGAATATAGTTGATTTTGCATTTAGAATTGCTTCTAACTTATTGAAGTTAGGATTTGTAGCTTTAGAGTATAAACGTGTCTTTTTATTGTGAAATGATAAAACATGCACTTATTGTAGTAACTTTACAAGCTCAAATTGCAAGCAGTTCAATTTTATTATTTCATAGCTAAAATTTCCCGCTTTCATGTATTTTAGACATCGTAAATCGTTCGATCAACATTAAACAATTAAAATCATGCTAATTAGTATTCTAATTTAAAATATTAAATTAAAATCAACATTTTTTAATCCTCTGACTTAGATCGAACAATTTGCAATAATTCAAATGGATGAATTTGGTATTCTAATACACCACATTTTGAATGATCATGTTCCTATCTATTTGTGTCTACACGGAGAATGTGTGGTGACTCGACATCTACTAGTTTTGATTTTTGTCAACCATTTCCTTGTCAAATTTGCGTTTTCCTTCGAATCCTTCCGTGTTTTGGTGAATTCACGATTTGATGATCAGTCAGATTAGTGTGAAATTGTTGAACTTGGGCATTTCTAACTTTATCGAGATGTCTCGACACCCCATTAGTGTTGATAAGCCTATGATGAAAACAACTTCCTTTTTTTAGAGTCGCATTGTTCTTGGATTAGCGTTGTTACAGAATAGAAAGATATGTGAGAATGTTTTGGGGGGTAGTTTTCGTGCATCATCATCTCTTTATGTCGATGTAGACACATCGAATTTTCTCTTTATTCAGACGTTGTAATGGGTCTTATTTGCTTATTTTAAAGTAGATTTCCTCAATAATCATTTCCGACACACACACATATTGTATTTATAGGTACAAAGTTTCTATCGTCGTTTATTTGTGATTAATCTTCATTGAAAAAACTATACGGCACACAATGTTGGTTCTCTCTTACCAACATCCTTCCATAAAATATAGGGATCAATAGAAAAATAATATAGGATTTGTATGGTCATAAGACCAAACACAATTCTCATAGGCTCACTCACAAAATATTAGTTCTACCTTTCATTCTTATATTTATTTAAAAAGTAATTAAAAAATTAATTCTATATTTTCCTTTTTTGTGAGTGTGCCTAAAACTTGTGACCATAATCTTGTGACTATGAAAAACTTGCCCAACAATAATACTATTACTACAGATTGCCATAACCAATTGAGCACAGTAGATTAACTTCTGGTTCTTCACCTTGTGTATTGATGCATTGATTAAGGCCAATATATATTTTTCAATGTGAACTATTCAATTTCTTATGAGCTATAACTTTCTACTCTTAACCGACTAACACAAAAAACTGGCTTACCAATTTCATATATACAAGTTTTTTTTGGATTCCACTCTCCTAACATTAGTTTGTATTCCTTCTTATAAAAAAATTAATATTAATTTGCCAACCTTTTTTCCTTCAACAAAAATTTCCTCGATTGAAAGTAATCATATTTGAGACTTGCCATATATAGTAAGTATGTGTAGTCGAAATATGAGTCTTGATTTTTCATGATACGGTAGTATTGCCGGTTGAACATTTATTACATATGCATTACACATTATCATGACATCATAGAAAATTCATTATGTTCAAAATGTAATATCAAATGCCATTTTTATTGACTAAATCAAATGGCACGTTGTGTATAACTTACCAAAAAAATATTTGCATGTTGGGTATTTGTTCTCTTTTAATAATGGACTACAAACCCTGGATTTTCACACCCACGTACGCCTATAAATAGCTAAATGATATTGCACACAATAAGTTTACAGATAAAGCTCTTCTAAAAAGTTTACAAATACAGGATAAAGTTTTATTGCCTATATTAATGGAAAATCATCATCTTAGTGTTACTTATCTAGCTTCTGATGAAGAAATACCAACAATTGATTATTCTCTGTTATTATCTGATGACACTAATCAAAGATCTATGGCCCTTGAATTACTTTGCCATGCATGTGAGGAATATGGGTTCTTCTATGTAAGTATTTCTTGATTGAGCTCATGAGCTATCTATTTACGGGGTGTGTATATATGAACCCTTAAAACAAGTACAAATTAAGATGAACCTTCAAATTTTTTATTTAACTATTTATGTGATTTACTAGGCCTTTAAATTAAGCTACGTTATAGTTTTTTTTAGGTGAAGTTACGTCATAATTTTTGGTATTAGGAAAATAAATTGAGGATATATATGTGATAAATCTTTACAACTTATCTTTTTTTATATAAATTTTAGGGCAAAATTACACAATTAGTCCCTTAACTTAATTTTAGGTAACACTTTCCTCCTTTATCTTTTTTTTTTTGTCATGATTTAGTCTTTTGTGTTATAAAATGACAATATCTTATCATTTTTTATGAGATTTTTTCAATGAAATTTGATTTTCTAGGCTTGTATGATGAAGATTTGCGTTTGTCTATGAGTTAGATGAATTTCTTATGGAGTTTTTGATTATTTTTTTCATAAAAAAGGATAACTATGTTGTTATTTTATAATATAAAAGACTAAATCGTGACAAAAAAAAGATAAAGAACGAAAGTGTTACCTAAAATTAAGTTAAGGGACTAATTGTGTAATTTTGCCTAAATTTTATTAATAAGTTAGCCGTTGTGCTTGCCTGCAAGAAAAAATTGAATAATCTACAAAATTAGAGACTGAAAAGTTGAATTTGATCTTCAATGTTTTTTGAAAGATAATTTGATCTTCAATGTTGATTATCAAAGACTTATCGAACAAAATTCGAGAGCAATTTCATGTTTTTTAGTTACTTTTTTTTTACAAATGACTTTTAGTCATATCCATCATCGCTAATTCAATTTTTTCTATAAGATTTTTCCCCCACATAGTTTCTTCTTCTGAATTCCAATTTTCTTCTTCCAAATTAGATCATGTATCAGAAATCGATCCATTGAAAATTAGATTAATTTTTTTTTCTTTCTATTTGTACATCTAAAAACCTAATTCGTCATATTTCATGCGCAAAATACATGTTTATAATTTTAAATTTATTTTACTTTGAATAAAATCATACAACAAATTTTGAATATACGTGATAGTTTATTTTGTATGCACCTGCAGCTGGTAAACCATACTATGTCAGATGATGTACTCAACAATGTTTTGAAACAAGTTTCAAATTACTTTGATCCAACAACAATTGAAGAGAGAATGATCTACAGTAAAAAGGTTCCAGCAGATAAAATCTTATGGGGCCTAAGTGCTGATGATGGGGAAAATAGGGAATATCTCAAAGTTGTTGCACATCCTCAAGATCAAGCTTCTTCCAACCTAACCAGTCTCAGGTGTATATATAATACTTGATTATTATTTTAGCAGACATATATATTGCTTACTTTGCTATAAATTTATAAAAAGTTATATATAATACCTAACCTGTACTTTTGGTCATTTTGTGCATCAGCAAAATTATTGAAGATTATAACAAAGAAATGAGAAAGATTGTAGTTGGATTAGCAAGAGCAATGTCAGAAAACTTAGGGTTTGATGAAAACTACATAGAGAAAGCATTCAACATGAAGTCAGGGTTTGATGTAATGGCCATGAATCTTTATCCACCAAATTCAAAATCCAAGGGTGATATTGGTCTCCCTTACCACACTGATCCTGGATTTGTTGTCACCCTAGTTCAAGATGTAAATGGGGGTCTTCAAATTCTATCGCACAAAGGAACGTGGATTAATGTTTATATTCCCCATCATGCTATACTCATCCAGCTTGGTGACCATCTTGAGGTTTTTTTATTGAAATTAATTTCCTTAATTTGTCTAAAATAATTTAGATCTCATTGTACCAAAAAAAAAAAACTTTGGACCTCACAGCTCTAAAATGAACAAATATTTTACATTAATCCAACTAAAAAAATAACTTATTTTTGATTTTGTAGATCTTAACCAATGGAAAATATAAGAGCCATGTCCATCGAGTTATTGTTAACAAGAACAAGGTGCAAAGGATCTCTGTTGTTACGCTTCATGGACCATCGCTAGACAAATTCATTGTCCCAGGTACAGAATTTGTTGATGATGAAAATCCACAGAATTACATTGGAATGACATATAAAGAATCCTTGAAAGCAAATGGGGGCAATGAGATCGGGGTGCAATCATCACTTGAACAAATTAAGCTAGTCTAGTTAATGTTATAATTGCACACTCTCCTCACATAACCCCATAGTGGATCAGTGAAATAAATAATGCTTTACTTGGTTAATTTTCAATAATAATGTACGAATAAGTTACTAGTTCGGACTTGCATGTCATGTTCATCATCCATATATCTTGTACATTGATATCCATTCATTATTCTAGGAAAAGTAGCAATAAACTCCACTTGTGATGATTTGTATAATTACAGTATTGAAAAATTTAAAGTACTTATATTATATATTTTTTGATTTATTTTTGCATTTGTTTATGTTTGCATCGGAAATTAGTATAGATGAGAATTTTATCCTGTTAGTTTATTTGCATGTTATTTAAAATAGAATCTGCAAAAATCAATTTCCTTCACCAAGTCATCTCACCAGTCACCACCTCCACAACTAACCTTCTTTCAAATGATGATTTCCTTCTACAGTACTCTAAAACACTCTTAGGCAAGCTACATGCTTGTGCTTGAATTAGTTCTCTATTATTTGGGTCTTGTTAACGAGTGTCTCGGGATACTCTTTAAGCATTTTAAAAATACTTGCTACTTATGGGTCTTAAATAGTGTCATGGGGGCACTCGTTAACATTTCCCAAAGTGGTAAGCTTTTTATGAAAGTTTGTGTATTTATTGCATTGGAAATTGAAATTTTTACTTTTTTAAAGAATAATTTCTTCATAAGGAATGCTCAAAGAGTGCTCCGAGGACACTCGTTAACAAGACCCTATTATATTGGGAAATTTTTTTAGAAACACAATTTAAAATGAATTCCAAGTACCATAAGTGTAAATGTAATATACAAATCAACAATCATATGAAAGAATGAAATCATATAGCATACTGCTTTAGTGTGTATTAATTTCATTTATCAAGGGTAGAATCGATAAAAAAAAGGAACCAATATATGTCATTCTATGAAACATAGACATGACCCAGGTTTTAAATAACTGCTGCGGTTGTGTGTAGGATTTCGCGATTTTGATAGTTGTCGATGTTGCATTACTGATTGCGGTTGTCGCAGTGTGAATTAATAACAACATTGCCTAACTCTTACATAATGTATAATAACTTAAATTAGAGATAGATTTTAAATTCTAAACTAGACAAAGAGCCTAAATACGCCTCATATATGTACTAAAAATGTGATTTTCATCCATCTCAGTCGAAAAATAACAGGATTTTCTGTCCATTGCAATGAACAGCAGCCGTAAAGGTGTTTGGTTTCAGCTGTAACTGTGTTTTTTTTTTTAAACCTTGGACACGAGTCTGACGACTTTTGTGGAAGAGTAGTGATTTTTCTAGCCACTTTACCACAACGGTGGTGACTTCCTTGATTACATTCTTAAGGTTGACATAAAAGCAAGGTACGAACTAAGATCATAAATATTTTAGGGAAATAAGAATGATATTCCTTGATTACATTCTGTGATTCAGGCATCCAGCATTTCAAGAATGATATTTTACTATTTTGTTTTTTGGGCAGTAATTAGCCGTATCACCAACTCTTACCAAAATATAATAATGAAACACTTCTTGCTTATTTTTCTATAAGAAAATTGGAATTGTATTCAAATGCTTCTGGCAAAAAGGTCATGAAAGGAAACGTCTGAAATATCAGTTGTGGGTTCTTGAACTGGTAGCCCATCGTTACCCAAAGTGCTAGCATTTGGATAAAGTTAAATTGAATAAAGTTAAATTTCTAAGCGAACATAAGATAGGCTAAATTGTCTAACTTTATACCAATCTCGTATAGCCTTTGAAGAACCTTCTCCAATCTATGCTTGCCATCAGTTAAATATGACGCACAAACACTCCTTAGATTAGGCGTGTCCCAATGTCGGTCACTTGTATTGTTTTGACACCGACACATATAATTACACTGAATTATACGATTTTCTCAAATTATTATTGGTGTTGACGTGTCAATGTCCGTGTCGTGTCCAGTATTCGTGTCTGTATCCGTGCTTCATTAAATTTAAATTTTGAGTTTATAACATAAATGCTTATTATAACATTACCTTTTGCCAGAAGCATTTGAATTCTCAAGTCAAGAGAGTGGTATGCATGTTGGATCTCTGGTAGCAAGCAGACAGCAGTTATGGAAACCAAGTACCTAGAAGTGTAGTAATTTGTGCAGATTTCAGACGGGGTTATGCAATGGGGCTGTTAAAGTATATAGAGAGATTATAAAAATATTGATGTTCCTAAATTGCAAGAAGCTTTTACTTTTATTCTCTCATATAGCACGGTGTGCGGGACTCAAACCCAGATCAAAGTTGTAAAGCAAATTTCAACCTAGTGGTGCAAGGAGATTTTGAAATCAATCCAAAGCTACTCAATTAGCACTTGAAGAATGTCATGGGATCTTTTTGAAGGAGTGACGTTGCAGAAATGCACAAGTTAACCATGGGAGGATATGCTCTTTATTAAAACTGGATTAATCATCTAAGAAAGGAAGATATTGAAACCCAGGATCTAGTCTCCTTTTTTAATTAGCAAAGGAATGATCCCAGTCTAGAATCAGTGAATTATTATTTTTGACTAAGAATCAATAAATTATTACTGCATCTGACAGAATATGCTAATTGCAATTTGCAAGTATATATTAATTTATAAGCCAACAAGGACTGCTACATGCCTCAAAGAAGGAAAAAAGCCAACATGCATATTATTCGTGAGTGGGAATGGGAATATACATTATTGTTTAATAAAATATACTCATCACATTCATATTAATGGTCACATTGACAATATTTGTTTATCTCATATTATTTGTTATTTTAGAATATTATTTAAATCATTTTAGTTATATATCTTAATGCAATATTTATTCCACTAACTATTTCATTAAAATCATTTTAGTTAATAAAATTTTGCATTACCACTTTTGGTTTTAGTCCTCCTAATTTATAAATATCACAACTTTTCATTTTAGTCCTCCTAATTTATTTTCTAATTTTTGGCACTCCAAAAGTTTTACATTACCACTTTTGGTTCGTAATTTTTAGTTAACTCATGTTCATCATTCAAAATTTTAATTTTTTATCCGCAATAATGCTTCTTACGTTATAGAATTTTATCTTGCAAAAGTTTAAATTATTTCAACAAGAGATGAATTAAATGTTAATTTTTAATATGTGATGTAAGATTTTTACATGTCATATAACTATTTACACGTGAGTATATTAGTATCGTCTCCATAGGGACTAGCGTATATCAAAAGCATTTTAACGACATTTATCATCTTAAGTGTTTGTTTGTGTAAAACTATTTTCTATTTGACATAAAAATAAATAGAGACGAGAGAGGGACATTTCGCTTGTGGTTAGAGTTAATCAACCAAATGTAACAATTGCAATCTCACGATCAAATAACAGATTCTAGCTTTTTAACAACATTATTCATGTCTAAATAATGTCATGATTTCAATCATTATTTATGTCTAAATAATTTCATGAGTTCAATCATATCGTTTAATCGACGATGTCTCAATCAATTAAACAATTCGATAACATTAAGTTCTTGATTACAAAGTGATTATGAAAACTTAAACTCTGTGTCTAGAATAAAAACTTTGATAGATTATTATTCTAACCCTAAATCCAAAAGTATTTTTCAATAACATTTCAAATCTTAAATATAGTAATAAACACAAGAATAATAACAATATTGAATAAATAAGCTAGAATCTTATATTAAATGATCAAAGATTAAAATAATAGCTTGTTTGAATACCTCAAAACCCACAAGGGTAGATGTAGCTACATATATCTATGAAAGCTTTGCAAAAGATGGACGAAAGATGAAGATTCCATTCTAAGATTCATGATGTCTCAACAAATCTTGGGAAGAATATACTCCTAACACCCTTGCTTTGTGTTTCTGTAACGCCCGTATTAAAAGAGTCTAGAATATTTAACACGTACGTTATAACTGATACTGGATACATTAATCATACAATACGGAAAACAACATAAGTCGGAATTTAGAGACATCTCCAGTCATATATTACATTATTTAAGCGTAGCCAGTCTAATGAAACAAATACAGTTAGTTTCATCCTGATACATGTAGCAAAATAACATAACAACAACTAGATAACATAGCATAGATCCAATAAGCACGATCAGTCCAAAGCCTTCTCCTTACCCTTGCCTCGTACAACCTGTGAACCTGAACAAAGAAGGAGTGGGATGAGACATAATGCCTCAGTGAGTTCCACCTAAATCCTAGGCTAGAGGTGACTCTGGGGGAGAGTCTATGGTCACCTCGTGTCTACAATACAACCTGGCGGTTGATTATACGTGTGTGGGTCATGCTGCCTAGACGGTCGTGCATACTAGATCCGTCGTAGGTTCTACCTAACCTGTCATATAGGTT